>Ga0233342_1000218_pt1 | contig 17717 bp, 14 predicted proteins | sample GEONDECOMP273_FD_180706 | JGI IMG/M metagenome (GOLD analysis project Ga0233342, IMG submission 180706) | Leaf litter microbial communities from Shasta-Trinity National Forest, California, United States - GEON-DECOMP-273 | ecosystem: Environmental > Terrestrial > Plant litter > Unclassified...
ATTTCTTACGTTCCCGCCACGTTTCTTCAGTATCCAAATGACAAAGTGCAATAGTGCAATAGAGGTCCGACGGAAGGAGGTCTCGACTAAAAGGAGAGGGAGAAATGCATGTTTATTACTGCAAACTGCGATGGCATTTTAGAGGGGTGCAGAAGCAGGGATTATGTTGGCCCCTCTACGATGAGAAATCGTCACACCTAGAGATCCTTATAATTGAAACGAAAGGTAATGGCTAAATTACATGGAAGGAACATTATTTTACGCCTCTGGGTTTCAACCTATGCTACGTTCTCTGCTGGTACCTATGCTCCCGTGTTTGGATATTGATCTGTCTTTCTGACAGGAGTGTGAATATATGGAATAAGATTAGGAATGGGAAACTAAATGAGACATAAGAGGTGATAGCCCCAGTTGTTTCTTATCCAGTTGTTGATCCAAATGCAGGATAGAAACCAGCACCAGTTGAAGTACGAGTAGTTGCAGTTCCTGGCCCACTAGCAGCAGTTTCAGATCCTCCAGCATAAGTTGAGTCAGTCGAATCAGCAGCATACCCAGTAGCAGAGGCAGTTTCTCTTTTTTATATCCCAGCAGGAGAGATAGATACAGAGGTAGCATCCGTTTATAGGTTGATTCTGTCGATAAAGCAGTTGTTGATCCTGGTTATTTTACAGTCAATGAAGCAGCCGTTGATGCAGTTGTTGGTTATACAGTTGTTGATTGGTTCAGTCGATGAAGCAGAAGGTGGTTATTAGGGTGATTGAGCAGTTTACTCGGTTGGTCCAGCTTTATATTCTGCATATGGCTCAGCAGAAGCAAGTGATCCTGTTGGCTCAGAAACAAATCATTGGACCCTTTTAGTTCTGGGAGCATCATGTGAAATTCCGTCCAATTCATTTTATATTGGATACGGGTAGTAGCAGCATATTAAAAAGTAGCAAGGGCATAAGAGGCGAGAGAAGCAGTGGAAGAGCCTATGGTTAGTTCAAAAGCCAGCTCGAGAGCCAATGCTAGTATATCCTGCGGAGGCAAAGGCTATAGTTCCAGGTCAAGCTTATTAAGTTTACTCAGTCCCATATCCCGTAGCAAAGACAGTTGATCCCGCAGACGCGAGGGTTGCAATACCGGAAAGAAAACTCGCAGCATAGCCAATTGCAAGGGTTGGAGCAGATCGAGATGCTCGTTAATGTATATGATAATTCACTGGGACTAAAACTAGCTTCTCTTCCCGAGACTCCTGCTTTTGCCTCTGCATATGGGTATTAGATTGCTGCTCGATCTGTTACCGGTGGATACTCCCGAATGGAAACTGTATGGGATGCTGGTCCCATAGCTCATCGGGCGCAGCGGCTTCTCATCGTTCATGGATGAGTTCATCGGTCTTGGTGGCAATTAGCCTGCATGCTTAAATGTCTCGGGTTGCTTGGTTCATCTCATTGCTAGTATCGTTACTATGATGCGTGTATAGGTAATTATCACAGGGTGCTGCCCCGTCGGGGGGAATCGCTTTACGATTTTTGTTTTTACTTATCCGACCTTGCCCCACCAAAATGGATACTATGGACCCGTCCATCATGCTACGGTAATAGTCTAATGTTAAAGGGACCGCCTGCAAAATGACGGCCACAACTAAACTGTGATCTCTGTTAATGGGTCTCTCCTACTACGCTTCAATTCAGGGGCAAATTTATGTTCGCATAATCTCATTGATCATATCCCACGATTGCCTCACCGGGAAGGGGGCGGAATAAGAATGACCGGAAAATGACTGGAAATTTAGGTCCTTAGGAAGGAGGTCTCGACTAAAAGGAGGAGGGGAATCTAAATTCTTCGGGTTATAAATAAGAACTGCGCTCTGTCGCGTTTTGCCAGGGTCCAATATGTGATCCATCCGTGGTCCGAAACTAGTTAACCGGCTAGATTCATTTTCCATAAAGTCCTTCCCCTCGTGCCTCGGGAAAGTCCCTCCGGGTCCTTATTGAGGTCCTAGCATAAAACTTAGTCCTTCTGTCTGGGGGCGGGGGCGCCCAGCATAGGGCCTTAGGCAATAGTGGAGGCATTTGACCGAGATCCAGAGTGAGCAGTTTCACTACCATCTCGCGTTGTTCCAGCTTGCCCCTAAACCCTGGATTACCGACTTCCCTTAATATGTGCCCATAAAACAGCGTGGTTAACTGGTCCACCCGCATCCGAGCAAGGAGCACTTGAAATAGGAGCAAGCAGTCAAGATGGAGTCAGAAGAAGCACCTTTGGATGCGTGGACAGAGCAAGTAGCAAAGGCATGGGTATAAGCAGTTGATTGCCCAGTAGCAGAGGTTTATCAGTATGAAAGAAAGCCCGCAGCATTCCTATTTATACCACTTCAACTTATATATCGCTCAGGGCTGCGAGGCAGGGGTCGCGAAGACAATAGAGTACAAGGTATAAGCAGTTTTTTCCCCGGATCGAGATCCATACCCTGCAGTAGGGGCATCACCATCAGTACCAAAGGCGATATAGATAGGAGTAAAGGCAACAGAAAAAGAAGTGTGAGCAGAGAAAATCGCATCCTCACCACCCTGTCTTCGAAACTTCTGTGGAGGCCCACATACTCCGTCTCTAACTCCTAGAAGCAAAGTTCATCCTCGGCTCTGTCATGAAGGGACACCTATAGGTTTCTGGTACAAGCATTGAAGTCCCCGAAAAGAATGATCTCTCCAAGAGTGAAATAGTGGAAGATGTCAGCATAAAGGTCGAGGAACGGGTCATGCTCGAACTCCCTATGAAGTGCGAAGTGTGATGAGGATGGGAATAAATAGCATACAACAATGAAATAATCTCACTTCGTACCCTTTTTTACACCGTATTGGTATTGGTACTATGGTGTTTTGTGGAAGAGGAAGCGAAAGCTCGACCAAACAGCCCCCCCAAGGAAATAAGGAAAATGTTAATATAAACCCAGTCAAAATAGGGGCGCAAGCAGGCTCAACCATCGGGAGAGTCAATTTGATCTCGAAAAAGCTGAGGTACTAGCGGAGCATAAACCCCAAATTGACCCATAAAACTTGAAGGGAGAGGACACTCAACCCAGGCATGAATGCAAACGTAGAGCTTTCGAGACCAAGAGAAGAAATCCTTTCAATATGCTACGCCTCGATAGAATCCCTGTCAATATTATAGGGAGCTAATAATTTACGCCTTACAAATAGGTGCTACGCTCTTTCCCGACAAAGGAGGGGAAGAGCTACGCACCATTTTTCGATGTGAAAAAGAAACGAAAAAGTTTTATGCCTTATTGATTGAATAGGCAAATAACTGATTTCAGCCATATACGTTAATTCATTTATTTGGGAGGGTGAGGAACGTGAAGTGCAAAGTCCAATTGTAATTACGTTTTCTCTAATCTCCTTCCTCGATACTGCTCTAGAACTGTCCCAGCCGCATAGCACAAATCTGGGATAAACACTGGCCTTGAGGATACCCCGTAAAACCCGACCTTGCTAACTAATCTTCATATTTTCCCCTCAATTCATACGTAAGGTTATCACATTGACTGCCTACAAGCGTTAGCGAGGAGACCTACTATCCTTCGCTAGCTGTTGGGCTGATAAGCTGTGACCCAAACCAAGCCACTTGCCCAAAATAAAGGGTGAAAAAGCGAACTCTCAACCAAGAGGTATAAGTGCTACACTGATTTAAGAATCAATTTCGGGCATAACGTTGAGTCAGGAAGGGATCGTGAGATATATTTTAAGAAGTGCTATTTCTTTTTAAGGATGTATCATCTTGCTCCATAGGGTAGGATGCAGGTTTACATTTCGGATATCCCGTTCCATTCATTTTTGTCATATTGATACCTCACCTACCTTGTTTCCCAAGGCGGTGTTTCTACTCTATTTTATGCTTTTTGGACGGTTGTAGCCCGACCTGTTATAGGTTCCCTGGTTGAACACGAAGCTTCGAAAGTGCCTATACTCAGTCTATTTTAAAGGTGAGCTACTTGGAAGGTTTAACTTCGTAATTAATGCCTGCCCGGATCATCACTATTGGTGTGCCTTCCTTCCCCCCTGGCTGTCTCTATTATAGGTCTTAAATCACACTGAATGCATGCCGGAGATAATGGCGAATGACCGGAATCAATAAGTTCAGCTGAGGTCGCGCGGGGAAGACCATTTTTGGAGATACCGAGGTTCACGTTCAAACACCAGGGTGGGTAGATAGCTTTGTATGGCATGGTTTCTCTATTGGAGCGAGTCGAGCCAATAGCCGAATAAATATACAAAAAGAAAGAGGAATAGTTGACCCGTTCGCAGGTTCAGAAACTAGTGGACTCGGGCCCCCAATTGCTATCGTGGCAAAATCACCCAAAAGAAAGCAATAAATTATGGCGAAGGAAATACAGTTCTGCTAAAGCATGTTCCGGCCACACCTGGTCACGTTGGTTTGGCGTGTTTTATTGCTTAAGAAACCAACCCTTATTTCTTCCCCCCGGTTATACCACTATGAGTTAAACTCTCGGGTTCAGAACACCAACTTGGGTTCAGATCGACGTGACGTCAATACCATACCATAATGATATATCGTTACTGATCATGGCGGTTGGTTCTTTAAGATCTTTTTCTCTATGTCCCTTAGCTCAACTATCCATTGCGGAGGGTTGGACATCTATTTCAGTTGGATAGAGATCTATGAGCCATAGCGGGTCTAGCTTCTGATCTACCCTACTTTCCCACACGGGTGAAGCTCTCCATTTCGGCATTTCGGGAAGAGATTGGATATAGGTTGACCGCTGAACCGAACACGTGGCGCAAGTCTTTTATGCTCCGGTTATAGCCCTAGTTGACCCAAGGTTGTGAAATAATTCGAGGTGCTAAACCTGGGAACTTCATTCCATATATATATATATATATATGTGTGGAACTACAATAGAGCTTTCATATTATTACGCCGCAAGATTGGGATTCATTTAAACAGGGAAGGAGACCTTGGGATTTTGATATATGGGTTCCAGGTCTAAAAGGCTAGCTAGGTCCCATAAAAGATTCTCACTATATTTAGGTCTTATTGATCATCCGGCCTACCTTTTTTTATTACCGCCGCCGGGCTCTTAAAGCCCAACTAAAGCCTCAACAGCCCGCCCAAGTATGCTGTAACGCTCCATATGACCTCGTCCTCAACCAGCATGAAACCAAATTGGGGCACACGTTCCTCCCCAATGGCGGCTTGCTACGTATCCTCATTCACCGAAAAGGGATTGGTGTATAGGGCCAGAGTCCCATTGATCGAATAAACCACAAATTCTTGAGCGCAGCTATGTTGAAATAATGGGTTTCAATCATCACATCTGGGCTTTTTCATAACTATGAACCCGATATGTATCATAGAATCATAGTATGTCTTGTTATCATTATGTAAGCTTACTGCTTTACTTAGCTTGATACTACTTATATAACCAGTACTCTTCTAACTTCATGATGTCCGAGCTTTTATATGAGTTATATATGAAGATTACGTAAGCTTAGTGAAATGGGCTTAGTACTACTAATTCAATGAGCTTGTTTATTTATACATAAAGGTGATTCCAAGAAGGTAATAGCCTATGTTACTAGTTATGTGTAAATACTGGACACGTAGCATATGGGCTATGTTAGCATATGGGCTATGTATAAGTAGTTACTGGAATGATTCATTACTATGATTGCCATTGATGACTAGTTGTTATAACCAGCTTGTTGTTTGTTATAACATCATGGATACAGTAACATGTAGTGATTCATTAGTGTGATTACCATGCTTTTTTCAAGTGCTAATACTAGCTGTAATCAATATAACTACACGGTATGTCTAATTTGTCACTACTTCATATCGAGCTATCACATTATCCGTATTCAATTGATATGATGACTAAGTGTGAAGTAATACATAGGCTTGTCTACATATCTTATCCGTAATGAGCATGGTAGAACTAAACCATTGTAAACATTATACATATGGGATATGATACATGAGCTTAGATCGAGATAACAAGAGTAATGGACGAGTACTCAGCATTATTCAACATATATATAGTAATGAAGTAACTCCATTATCTTTACTAGTGTAAGCTTAGCTTGAACCTTGAAACTAATAGAGATATAACAGTTATTACCATTGATATCATACTAGCTAGTGATCGGGTTAATACAGGTGAATAAGGTACGTATTCTACATAAGATAGTTGTATCATAAGTAAGCTACTAGTATTGCAATCTTCATCTTTTACAGCTTAAGCTTAGATAGTATAGCAACTCTATTCATCTCATTATAGGATTACTACTACCTATACAAGCCAACATTCTATAATTAAGTACCTGTAGTTGGTGGTATACCTATGGGAAAAGAGCCAACTATACAGTGCTAATATTACGAATGGGATTTATACAGAGAATACATGTATGTACGAGCTTATATTAGGTCTATACACTGCTGTAATATACAATACTAATGAAGTATGAGTGCCATTGATCTCACATTAGAACATTTCCACATCCACGCATCCACGCCATTCAGTACGCATACACAACCCACATTAAGTTAAATACGCATCAGACAACATCTGCCGATAAGGCCGGTACAACAGACGGACAACAGCAAACATATTCGGGTGGGGCATTCCAACTGACCCATCTTACGAGATAGGTGGTCCATCGGACACAAGCTACATCTTACGATATAGGCCATACTGACTAATTAGCTCTATTACTTGATCTTCTATAATGTCCCCATCATTACCAGATCACACGCCCCCATCATGCCCAGCTCACGACCCAATACGAGTCGACATCTAAAGAAGGGGCCCTTGACCCTCGACCCTTACCCCACGAAACACAGGATTACTAAAGCACCTCACAGAGACGTACTGCCAATTGCCAGTAATTTCTGGGATGGAATCAGGGGCTTTAATACTTGGTTACTTGAATGGGCCACTTGGCTACTCGACTTGGATACTCTTTCTCTACTTGGACACTTTACTAGGGCTATTCTCTCTACTCTACTAAGCTACTCTACTCGGTTACTCAGCTTTGATACCGGGCTTTGATACCGGTTATAGAAAACCTTATCATTCAAAGGTTTCATCTAAAAAAAGAGATTCTTTAGAGGGTCCGAGTGGAAAAAGACCTCATTGGGGGTACTCAAAGTTCTTTATTATTATTCAATTTTGCCTCTCCCTTTAGTCGAGCGTGCTTCACATCCTTTTCATAAACTTTCTCTAGATTTCGCGGGATGTTTTCATTTGCTGGGCGGGGTCAGCTAGGCTACTCCCCTTGGGGGCTCATGGGATACTCGGATTGCAGAAGGAAAGAGAAAGCGGCAGGCAAGCAGGATGCTGCTATATTTATCAATGGACGGCTCGGGAAAGGAAAGAAATTAGATTGAAATAGATCAATAAAACATTCACATTTTACGACCCGGAGGACCCGAAGGGACTTTCCCGAGGTACGAGGGGAAGGGGTGAGGTATGAACCCGATAGGGCTCCCCAAGAATTGATCCCATGACCTTTTGGTGACTACTGCCTTTAACAATTAGGCTTTTGCTGGATGAGCTGTCCCACTGGGCTGAAAAATGTTAGAAACGCTATCATCCCTCCCTCCACGCTTTAGCAGGAGTGAGATTGCTGGTACCTTGCTAGCCTCAATATAAGCACCCACACGTAACAGCTTTGGATGTGAAAGGGAATCCCCCTCCATTAACATGTGCAATAGAGGTTCATGGTTTGAAGACATGACCTCATGACATTTGCCAATTGGAAATTGTCGGATCTTTTGCATGCTGTATGCTGAATAGTAGTGGTAGAACTAGATATTCCTACGGTTGGTAGAAGTATCATAACCGTTGCATAAAGAATCGTGATGGTATCCCAAATAATCGAGTGGAGGTTAGCTCCAATGAGAGAGGTGGTAAGAATCCCTTGGATCAAGGAAAGGTAAAATACTAGCTTTGCATCTTTATCCGGTTTAATCTCTATTAGTTTAATGCTGGTGATAAAACTGGTTATGCAAACAAACATGGTAGAATCCTCTTCTGGTACAGTTAGATCTGATCTTCTAGGGTCTGGTCTCGTAGGAACTGATACTTTAGGGTGTAGCATGCTTAACCGGACTCAGCCTTTGGTAGGAGCCCATGTGCAAAATATCGGAAAACGAAGGTATAATTGGAGATTACAGAATCTCCACGAATGGTGCCGCTTCTCGAACTACTGTGTTTACCCTATGAAGAAAACAAGTCCACTGCTGGATTCCCTCGTCAAACTACAACTGCAGGAAAAGTATCTGGAACTTATCCAGGTGAAATAGCTTATTACTCAACTATAATTGATTCTTGGTCCACTGATGAAACAACTGGTAGTGCCTCTGCCTTTGATGCTTTACCCTACTCGATTGAGATATGTCCAGCTGTCACGCCTTAAATGTTGGATAGCGTCTTTCCTGCTGTAAGACCCTTAAAATGAGATCATATGCCTCTGATGCTTGGGCCTTCTACCTTACCCCCTGAAGAACTTATTATCTTCAACCTAGGATGGACGATGGAGGAAGGGGAGGAGTGTTGGCTGCCCTTACTTACTTTAGGGAATTGCTTCATGGCCACTCACTAGACCTTATCGGGTCGGGATTCTATTATACAACCTTGACCTTGATACCGGAACCCTAGCCTAGGACGATTGGAAGATAGATAGTATGCTCCTATTAACTTCACCCAGGCCTTTGTACGGGATCACTATTAACTACCACCGTTGTTACACTCTTTACCCACCTGCCAGAACTAGTCGGGTAGATATGTAGCCCTAGACCTGGAATCACGTAGTGTAGTTAGTCCGATCTATATCCCTTTCCTTAAAAGCGGAGGATGGGATCGTGGGATGGGAATGGAAATTGGAATGGGAATGGAAATCAACATGGGAATGGCCAGTGGGATTGGTTGATTAGACCTTACAAGCCCCCGGTTGATGGGATGGATGCGCGCACCGTGGTATTCACCGCTGCTGGCTGTTGGTTAGTTCTTCGACTCCCAGGCTCTTGTGAGCAGCCGTAGAGAGGGGATAACATAGGAAGGATGGAATGAACGAATTGAGTTAGGCATCAGTAATGGAAGGGAGATATAATTGTAACGAGGGTCACTACTAACAGAAAAAAATAGTTGGTTAACACCATTATTAGACTTATTTATCCCACTTCCGGTACAGAATATCTGCTTTTCCCAGTCATGTTTCTAATGATTCCCCGGTTGCTGGCAAAGATGTAGACTAAAGGGATGGTGGGGCTTCTGAGCCTAGACCTGGGCAAGGGAGATGTATACGTTTGAGACCGGTCCGAACGAAGAAGCTGCGGATGTTCCGACGTATAGAAAGGCAGTCGAATGGGAGGCCAATTCCCAGGTGTTACGACGCCAGGTGTTACGAGATAGCTCGCACCAGCTCCTCTGGATGCCCTACTATTATTAATTGGCGATTGGTGGATCTCGTCGAGCCGGAAGGAATCGGCCAGGCCCATAGTGGATAAAGGCACTACTCACTACTCATTTCAGTGGTTCCAATGAAGCCTCTTTATTTTGAAACCTATTGATAGGAGTTCATGCATCCACTTTATTGAATAATAATAGCCAGCGACTGAGCTAACCTTTCTCATTGACTAGCACTCGCCCGCCTTTCATGCCTGAGCACCTCACTCACGGGCTCGACTGGTCCATCAAACGGAGACATTCATTCCCTGTACCACAATTAATAATAGTGGGGCCGCCTGAATAGTTTCTTCCAAGTGGCCTGCTATGGGACCTAAGATTCAAACAGGAGATAGAAAATAGCCCTAATATTGATTCCGGCTCCCTCTGCTCCCACCCTCCCATCTCTGCTTTCTTCTCCTGGCCTCGTCATATCGCCATGTCGTTAAGTATAGGAAGAGCCTGAGCTCGAGCAGAGGTAGTTTATTTGATAGCTGGGCAACAGATAAATGTTTGGATGGAAGACCAGCTCATAAATGTGAGGACCCCCTATATTATTTAAGCTTGGCGATACAAGTGCAGGCATCGAGGCAGCTCATAAAGAATCTCCCATTCGCCCTGAGCTACTTCCAAGCCCGCCCCAGGGGCTATCGATGCTTGTTCAAATTGAAACGCTATTTTGAAGGGGCGTGAGGTAATCTATTGTCCGGGCGGGATCTATATTTAGTTGCCGTAGGACCATCAAGTGAAGGACCAGCAACAAAGCAAGCACCCATTATTGTCCCAGGGTTCCCTCGCACGGTTCCAGATTCACCAGCAAAGGTAGCACCTAAGGTGGAAAAGATGGCACCAGATAAAGCAGAGCCGTAGTCCGTTCAATAAAATCCAGTTATTGACTGAGTTGAACCAGTAGTTTATTAAGCGTATCTAGTTCCTTAGCCGGTAGATCCAGCTAACCGCGTGGAAGATCTAGTTATTGCGTGAAAGTGCTCCTCATTCCATGTCCCGGAAAAGGCGGATTGTCAAGGCGTCATAACAACAAGTCCTATCCATACTTACTATAAACTGCCTCTTCTCCCTTTTCTAATAGGCTCTTAAAAAACGTGTTAATACTTAATAGAGTTGGTTGTGGGCGAGCTCAATTATATATAAATAGAGGGGTGGTTCAACAAACTAGGTTTCGGGTGGGGTTCCAACGGATGGACTACAGCCCACACTCTTCAAGTGGGGTTCCAACGGACGGACGAATGAGGATTAGACAGGAGACCTAACTAGGAGACCTATACCCTTGTACCCTCCACCCCGCAGATAAAAAGAGAACAACCTACATGGAAACTAGAACCTTGAACCCACAGATAAGACCTAGACCCTTTAACCCTAGAACCTTACCCCCCGACAGAACACATACGGAACACAAGTTTCTACATCAGCTGCCCCTTACCGATACGGAACACAGGGTCCTGGGCTTTGCTACTCGGCTTGGCTTGGCTGGGCTACTGGACTGGGCTACTCGGCTGGGCTTAACTCCCCGGCTCGGCTGCTGGAAACAGTCATTGCATAGATAGAGTAGACACACATATCCACAGAACATAGAAGCACATATAAACCATACAAGAGAGAGGTAGAGGTCTCTACTAGCTGAAAGAAAGGAAAGGTGATGTCCCCACCCGGGGAGGGGACTATGTGCAGTTAACGATGGCTATGTGTGCCGTAATGGTGGATTCTGTGAATGGCTTCAGTGAACGGATTCGTGCAGGCAGTGAATGAATGGCTTCGTAAAGAGTTAGTTGATGCCGGTAGTCAATGTCAGGTTTCAATGCTGGTACTTTATTCAGGTAGGTGTCAATCCAGGTAGGCGTCGATCCAAGTGTTATCGCCGGTAGTCAATGTAGTCGATCCAGGTGTGTATCCCATTCTTGGTAATCGATACTGATGCTTTACTTACAATGCACCTAGTCGACTTAGGATCCATTACGTGCGAGTATGCTAGTGGACATTTTGAAAACAAAGGCTTTGTGCTGCTGCTTGATACTCATTGATCGGCTTGATACTCATTGATTGATGAGATTGATAGAAACATAGTTGGGGGTGAGGCGGTACAACCGGGACGGAAACAGTATTACAAGTGAGGCGGTCCCACCGGGACGGCACTCCCCACATAGTCTGTCAGAGACACCCGGCATAGCTGAATTAGCATTGCTCCTACCCAACCTATGGGCCAGCCATATAACCACTGGTGGGTTAGGCCATGGTCTATACCCTACACCCTACTCGGTATCTCTCCACCTTCGACCCTACAACTCCCACTAGAACATACAACCTAGGCCCTCGACCCTCGATACTCTACCTCACTTACGGATACGGAACACGATGGCGTTCCTACAGCGATTTGATTGAAGGGATGCATCGACCCAGAGAAGGTACTTCATGCAGTGAGTGAACGGCTTAACAACAGCGAACATTAAGAAATGAAAGCAACAAGTGGGCTTGGATACTTGGCTGGGATCGGAGCAAGGATCGAGATTAAGAATAAAGGGCTGTGTATCCCCATCCAGGTCCGGTCATTGGTTCGGGTAATCAGTGACCTCACTTGGTGCAACCCTGGCTCAATTGATATGCTCATATGGAAACAACTTGGCTCAATCTCTTCCCCAAACTCACACATTGCAGCCATGTTATCGCCAGACGACGAGAGAAGGACCCATTCCACAATAATACCCGCACGTTCAATCATATCCGCACGGTTAATCATACCCGAAAAGGAACCCCATGCGCCATACGATAAAATGGATAGACATGTTGCTAGAGAGAGGGAGTTGCCTAGCTCGTGGTGTTGCTAGAGAAGGTTGCCTAGCATGTGAGGAACAGTAAGGGATGCAAATAAGGAAACTGAATTTGGGGCTGGAATTGTTTAAAAAGGATCAAATCAGTCAACTGGGTATAGATCTCGATATGGAACCTCCCCACCAGCGTATGGTTATAAAAATGGAAAGGACGCTGCAGGCTTCTCTCCTGCGTATGGGAACTCTGTTTATTAAGCGATTGATATTGTTTCCACTCGATCATTTACTACTAGCTTTGCTCTTTATATTTCATACGGAGCGAAAGGCGGATAGGTTTATTCCTAGAATGCAGTTCTAATTGATGAATCATATTGTTTGGTAATAAAGTAAAACAAGGTCACCTTCGCTGTCATGATCTTTAGGGGCATTCATTATGTAAAAACCATAAAAATACAAGGTGCGGAGCTCTTTCCCGACAAAGGAGGGGAAGGAAAAACCAAAAACAAAGGTTCCCCTTGTTACGGTAGGAAGGCAAGGAATATATAGCCGCATAAAAAGTGTATACATCAGAGTCCACTTCTCTTTCAATGTGTATTACATAAAACAAAATAATACATAGTAAAAATGAGGGCGTATCGCTCGCCATACTATATCTAGTAATCCCCCTCAGATCTGATGGAGGATCTCGGGACAGGGGCATCATCGCTCCTCTGGACAGGTCCCTCACAGCCTGCTCTGCCATTCCTGCCCTCCATAGGATGGCTCTCCATTCGGGGCCCGAGGCATGCTTGAAAATACTCATCATCCAAGTGGTGCCACCCTATCTCTGCAACTCCGGTCAACAACTGATCTAATTGCTGGCGTGTCTCCTCGATCATACGGTCCCTATCCGCTATCATATGGCGGTTCTCCGCTAGCTCTGTTCTCAAACGCTCCACTGATGGCTTCGGATCTTGGGGCATCACCCCGCCCCGTTTTCGCTCATGGCCAGAAGGCCTAACTCGTGGTATATCTGCATACATGCCAACACAAATCGAATGTCAGTCCATCATGATAACATTATAGAAACCTATAAATGCATCTAGATATAATTTCTGCTAGCATAAAAAACCAAATAAATAACTTACCCTGTGGCCCCATGCCCGCCCGGGTGGTAGTGGATACTCTGGGTCCCCCTGGTAATTCATCCCTTCATAGGGATAGTCTTCAATTTGATGGGGAAGCTGATCCCAATGCGCAAAAAAGTAGGCTCTGAACACATTGCCAGCCGCACCACCTCCTCCCCGTCGGAGTAGCTCTCCCCATCGTCACATCCGTGGCTCTCTAGGGCTATCCTCCCGAATCGCTACATGTGGGCATAGAGTAAGAACCTTATATATATAGAAGAAGGCATACAACAAAGTATCGAAGCAAAAGTTTCACCGGTGGATCTGCGGCATGACGATAGCTGTCGTCGCATGGACATCAGGAGCATATGGGCCCACCCATAGTAGGTGCCCGCTAGTACACTCTTGACTATCATCATAAGTCCCCCTGATATCCTGTGGGGAGCGTGCGTGCCCACGATACGTACTACCACTACTGCAATGGCTCTAGTTTCAAGCCTCTCCAACTCCTCGATGGGGATGGCCCCATCCTTCACTCGGCACTCCTCAGTGCCATGGGTATCCACAAATCCCCGCAGCTTTCTCCCTCGAGGAAGTACTGGCTGAGTCTCTCCAACAATTCCAAACATCGGTAAGCTAGTCAAGCAGTAGATGTCTGTCAGGGTAAGCTCTATGGACTCACCCTGCACCACGAACACTCCTGCCTCTGCATCCCAGTACTGGATAATCTTATAAATCAGGAGGCCCCCGGGCCCCCCTCATAAATGGGTTCTCTAAGAACTTCAGTAATAAATGAATTTGCATTTTTGGTTTTTTATACCTATTTATAAAACACCTTAATTATTCTTTTGCCCTGTACGGCTTCATATGACCTCCTATTGTTACGCCGTCAGCGCCATTGGAATTCTTTTTCCATACTATTAACCCATTAATTTATTGAAACCAATTACCATATAAATATTTGACTATTTCATTCCCTCATTGGATAACGAATACCGCACGACCTGGTACCTAACCCTTATGGACCTAACCTCATGAGTTAGACCTCAGGCACATACTATAGGCACTCTTTATAGGCACATAAGTTAATATACTTATCTTTAGCTAAAACCCTTTCCACTTATGAGTAATATTCTATTCATGAAGAAGATTCTATTGATACGGGTAACTAAAGGGTGGTAAGACCAAGGGTGGTAAAGAATAACCCAAGTTGGTAAGAAGGGTGGTTATACCTATAGAACAAGGGAGTAGAAGTCTAACCTAACTAGAGAATATAATGAGGGAGGGTATCATGGCCCGAAGGGGATATTCGGTACCTTATTGAAAGAGAAAGATAAGCATTCTCCTATAGAGGATTGTATCCATAAAGATAAGTGTCCAGGGTGGTAAGTCATAAGGCAAGCCCCTAAAGTGTGGCAAGATACTGTCTTTTCTGGATCCTTGGTACCTTATCTAAAGTCTTCTGTTACGTAAGGCTCTCGAAAATGCCCTAACTTCTATGACTGACCATGAGCTCTTTCAACTAATTATTATCTATTATATATATATCCAAGAGAGTGCGTGTATCCATATGTCCTGGATAAATTAGCTCTTCCAAGGCGAGAACACGCCATGTAGATGGGAACACACCGGAACAAGCTCTATAGTAATTTATATAGTACTCCTTGTATGCAGCATTCACCAATGATTGTATACTATTTCATAATCACTATAAAGGGACATAGATGATCAACTAAGAAGTAAGCTAGCTTAGGAACCTTGAGTTTCAGAAGACAATATTAATAAGTTAGCTTAGAAGTCAGGATTATTCACCTTTAATTACAGATTAGGTACCTTATTAGAAACCTTTAGCTACGGATAAAATACTGATGGTGAATAAGCCTTTAGAGATGGACAATCAGAGAATGGAGGTAGGACTTCGCCTTCTACCCAGAAGTGTAGTCTGCCCCTAAAGTGTATAAAGTACTAACACACCTGGGAATATCTTCCATCCTTATTCTTATTATTATTACTGTTCCCATCCTTGTTCCCATCCTTATTCCATCCTTATTTAGAATCCCTCCTTGTATCCTTATCTATCCTTATCTCTGTATCCTTATCTATCCTTATCTCTTATTATGTCTTTCTTTCCTTACCCAGAACCCAGTAAGTCATGAGTCAGCCCTAAAAGGCGGGTAACTCTAAGAGTTATGCCTAAAGGTTCAATTTATTGGGTAAAGTTTACAGTTGTGGGTAACTCTCTGAATGGAGGTGCGGCTTCGCCCTCCTTCCATAACCAAGGTTTGAAGTCAAAACTTCGGAGAATCCGCAGCATTTAATACAGGGTCAAAAGGTCCCTTTAAGGATTGAAGAAAAAACCCCATTCCCATGTCTGAGAGAAAGAGGATAAGGCAGGCCCCTTTAAACCCTCCATACCCAAAATAGATGTACCCCTGGGTTTAATACTTACCCGACTGAGAGGCCGTACCCATACGCGTACAGTACGGAGTCTACACTGTAAGGCACACTGACTGCTGATCCAACTTGCTGCCTTGCCGAAGGTCAGTCTCTTGCTTCTTACTTACGGGACACTGACCTAGGGATTGAAAAATGATAGTCCACTGTCACACCTACCTGCCTTATTGCTGCCCGCTTGAGCCTATAGCTAACTGTACGCCCAGTCCGCGTAAGGAACCTGCCAAAACATGTCCACCAAGCCAAAAAACACCAAGTGAGGCGCCATACGGGAGGGATTTAGTGAGTTGCCTAGCACGTGGTAGTGATAGGGAAAGTTACCTAGCATGTGGGCAAGAAAGCTGCATTTTTATTATTTGCACCCGTGCATGCATTTCATTGGGTTCTGGTCCTCTCCGATAGGTTTACCTTGTTGGTATTATGGAACAATTGCCTCTGAGGGCCGGAATTTTAGATCCCTGTTCGTGGCTAACCGTCTCGTGGTTGGGAGTGATGGGCGGGGACACTATAACTTAACTATACCCCAGATATACTGAAGCATCCTCTTTGTTGCTTTCCAACGGCTTTTTCAAAATTCTGGCATGTACTAGGCAAAAAGACCAAAAGCACTGGAGAGATCAAGACAAGTGAATGAAATACAAAAGGTCGCCAACTAATTATCGATACAAAGTGGTGTCCACTTTAAGTGGGTTGAAGGTGCTATAAATTTGAACTCCAGACTAGAAGGGAGATGGGGTTGGTTTATGCAAAGCTAACAGTGTTACCATCATTATTAGCTAGGCAGATACATAGCTCGCCAGTAGCAGTAGTTGAACCAGCAGCTCAAAAACTGGATTGCCAGTCCCAAAAGCATGGGTAGAAGTAAAAAGAAATAGCAGCCCTTCCCCTGTCGGGAAAGAGCGTAGCACCTTTATTCGCTTGCGAATGGGCTGGCTTTTCTTTAGGGCTGGTAGGCTTATATTGCTGGCTGGTATAGAGCCGCTGGTCCTGGATCAACGACTGGGCTCGGGCAAAAAGAAAATATCCGGGCGGGGGGTACTTAAGCTTAGAATAGGGGGTGGGTCAAGTGCTTGTTTACTTTATTCGGGATAGTTAGTGCCCGGTGCCTGCTTTAGCTAAGTGCTTGCCTGTATTCGGGATAGTTAGGACCCTCTTTCATGCCTGCTCTAGCTAAGTGCCGGGAAAGGCCGAGTGCTCGCCTGTTTGCCTACTTTAGCTAAGTGCTTGCTGTGCCAAAGTGATTTTATTCACGCTTTATATACGCGCATTACGCAATAGAATCATTAATTAATAATGAGTTTTTACTGCCAAGTTGTACAGGAAGACAAAGGATATAGTAGTGGGTGGAGGGCTTCGACCGGGGACACAAAGCAGGACTCTACAGAAGCTGCGTTCGTATAAAGTATGTGGGGGTTACGGGGGCCCCACGCCACAAACTAGGCGTTCGTTCGAAGCCATGGACTGACAAATAAGGAAGACCAAGGCCTGACCCAGGCATGTAGCGTTCTCGTTCTAAGGCAAGCAACTAACTAAGGGAAGCACTCACGCAGGTAAACCTTGAAGTTAGGGAAGCAACTAACTAAGGGAAGCAGTAATAAGGCGGTAAGAAGGTAAGCAGTAAGTAAGGTAAGCCAGGTGGGGTAGTGGGGCGTCCGTCCTAAAAGGGTTTACACGACATGGAAAAGAATACGGTTGTAGGGCTGTCTCGCTCGGTACACGGACAGACAAGGATACGGCTCTAAGACGGGCTCTGGACACGGAAAGACAAGGATAGGATAGACGGGCTCGGTCTGCTCCGGTTGAAGCGCACGGACGTACAAGGAGAAAGCGTTGGTAGGGCTGGCTCGAGACACGGACAAGAGTTGGTAGGGCTGGCTCGCGTACTTTTTACGTATCGATGGAACATATCCTATAAGACGGGCT
>Ga0233342_1000219_pt1 | contig 17681 bp, 19 predicted proteins | sample GEONDECOMP273_FD_180706 | JGI IMG/M metagenome (GOLD analysis project Ga0233342, IMG submission 180706) | Leaf litter microbial communities from Shasta-Trinity National Forest, California, United States - GEON-DECOMP-273 | ecosystem: Environmental > Terrestrial > Plant litter > Unclassified...
CAAGGAGAGATATCTCATTTCATTATATATGTAATTACGCTTGCCTTATTCCTTGCCCTCGGAAGGACAAGCGCTACGCACCTTGAAATTCAGTGTTTCACTTACGCAAAGTTAGGGTGATTCACAACAAGTACCTCGCCCTCCTACCTCGGGCGATACACAAAAACGTACCTCGACCGACCACCCTCCCTATATATTCTTTCCCCCTAAACCTTGACTACTCGTACGATCGATAGTCGGATACTAAAGCGCGCTAGAGCTAGATCACTAAAGCTACTACTTATACTAGAGTCATCAGTACTGCTACTATAGGAAAGCGCTAGAGCTAAAACAGCTATAACAACAGGAAAGCGAGCTATAACAACTACTAACTATGCTGCTCTGTCCCTTACTACTGCTACTATTACTACTGCTACTACTATGTCGAGCTATAGCTACTGGAGCACTACTATAGTTAAGAGTACTAGCTTAAGGCAGGAACCAATTTATAAAAAACAACTAAACCCACTACTGCTTCTAAAGCAGCAGCCTACTACTACTACTACTTCTACTACTACTGCTATTATAAATAAACTAAAATCCGCATCAACGTCGCCAACGCCACCATTGCCAACGTAATCCAAATGAAAATCATTTCAATTTCCTTCCTTTTATTTTACTCCTCCCTTGCTAGGATACTTTTTTGTGTATATGTTGAAGGTGCCTCGGTTATGCCATATGGGGAACTGAACTCCTTCTCTCGGCAAGTACTCCCGAAAAGTCCTCCTACTTCCTGTCTCTCGGCACCTCCTGGGAATGATATCCTCTCGGCATACAGGCATTGACCGGCGGGTAATAAAGGTCTCGCGGCAGCAACTTATTGTCAACCATCAATTGACCTCCTTTTTCCCGGGAATTATAGCTTCTGCTGGTATCGACGGCTTGGGCTCTCCCATGTTTCCTGTAGTCTTTTTTAGTTGTAATTATAGATTGAGGTAGAGTGTATAGGTTTAGCATGTTTATCTGATGTTTATCATTTCAAGTATATAGGGGAAAAGGATAACCCGCCCGTGTGCATGTCTGGTGCGGTAGGCATGGCATAAAGGGAACTGACAATAGTGAATTATAATGTAGAAAAAACAGAATGCGTATGGCTGCGTCTGTCAGAGGGAAGGGGTAGTAAGGCCAAAGGCATTAAAGGTAAGTAAGTTAAGGTGTCTCCTCAAAAGGGAAGGTGTAGATCGGTAAGGTTCGTTCGGAGGGTGTTTTTCATATGCATGGCTGAGGTGTGGGTTCCAAAGTGTCCCACCCAATAAGTCAGTCTGGATGTTTTAAAAAGCTAGTGAAAAAAAAGTAGGGGTCCTATTAGGAGCGACTAAACGTCTCTATCCCTTTGGTATTTAGGCTTGTTACTTGCCCCTTGCGGACCGGTTATTTCAGTCAACTGAGTTTTGTCTGGACGAATCAGTTTATCGGGTTCTTAGTAAGTTATCCAGCGGGTAGGCGGTAACAGGTCGGGTTGTAATGTGTTTAGAGGTCCTAGGGTTGGCATGCTTCTAACCGGTTCGGTCAAAAATGAAAAGGGAAGTAATATCAGGGTGCAATAAGCTATAATCAAAATAGGAGAGGCCAGGGATTAAGTAACTATATATAACTCGGATTATCTCTATTATAAACTAGGGATGGGATATGCAAGGAATACCTGGGATCGGCTGTAGCGGCCTGGGGGACTTCAATATCCATATCCTTGAATTACGCTTTCCTCCTGCAAGCGCAACAATGCTTTAGGTTCTAAGTAGTGGTACAGGGCTCTAGTAACATAGATGGGACGATGTAGAGGGTAGGTGTTAAGTCGACTATTGGGAGGAATACGAGGGCGAGGGATGAAAGAGTTTGTGTGGATTTCCAGGATCTTCATGCATCCTACGTTCATAATCCCTTCTCCACCCCCTTTAGTGACGAAGTATTTATTAGGTAGTAGGGAAGGAAGCATATTTGTTCAATAATGAATTCTCAGGATAACATCAAGTGTAAATAGTTTAACAAGACCAGAATAAAGCAACTTTTGCAACAGAGTGGGGGGGGGTTCCTATGCTTACAATATTATGTTGTTCGGTCTGAAGAACACCCCATCAGTAGTCTTCTCCAGGATAGTCATATAAGCTTTCAGGGAATACATCCAAAAGTTACTATGATTTCACTTGGACAACTGGACTGCTTACAATCTATTGAAGGACCACGTTGCAGTGTTGCGGCTGATGTTCCATAGATGTTTACAATTGCAGATCTCCCTTAACTTGAATAAAGGCATATTCTACACACCATTTGGGACATGGGCCATGGTAAGTAAGGCGATATAAATAAGGCAGATATCAATCAACAGGCAGCAATTGTATACTACCCCTATCAGAAGATTCGTGCAATTATCAAGTATAATACATCTTGCCCATTTCAGAGTCATTTTTTCGCTTTTACAGCTTTCTTTAAAATAATTCGAAGGCATTTTGCTTTCCATTTACCTCTCATTTAATCGGGAGCGATCCAACCAAACACCCTCCGGGGCACGGGGTATTGAGAACAGGTTACTTAACCATCCTGATCACGGGTGGGACTGCCGCTTAACTAATTAACTCACCTAACTAACAGGCACGTGGGATTATAGGAGGTAACGTTGCACTACAAGGCTTGGGACTATGGGGAATTACCTTCACTGACTGGGCACGTGGTATCGAAACGGGTCATGCAAAACACCATCCTTCCTGATCACGCGGGCTATAGGGAATGCGGGGCGTATCATCGAGCGGTAGCAATTAACGGGGTACCGAAGCTTTGGCTCAAATGGCCCAACTAGGAGGCAAGCGTGATTGATCAATCATCATGCGGGCGATAGAATGTGGATGGGTAGAATGCGTAAATGTGAGAATGAGTATTGTTTCCTTCCGAATGTGTATTGGTGGGGATGAACTGAAAGCATAAATGCGTTGTGTAAAGTCCTCTATCTAGGGTTATCCAGGCCTTGTGCTATGGGACTTAATTAAATAATCGCTCTGTTGTGTTGTATGTCACATATATTATCTACGCTGTTAGCTTATTTATACCCGCCGCCTCATCTCAGATGTGCTTTTGGAATCAGCGGAACAAGGACGTAGGAACGATGTTCCATCTCGGTAAGTGCAAGACCTTACAGCCCATGCAGCTACTGCTATAAATACATTGATATCCATATTATATCGCTATATCTACGTGATACTGACATAATAGTTAAGAGTGGTGGACTACAGCAAGAAGTGTCTATAAAGGCGGGGCTGGTGAAAAGCATAAATTCCGGAATAAAAAGTGGATAAATATTGGGGGTACAAGTAAAGGGTAAGATCAAACGCCTGTCAAAGTGGCATGTCACAAAGGAACCACGATAGTAGCTAAAGCCTTGTGATAAAGGAGTAAGTCAGAGGGGAAGGGTAGGTGCACCAACAACCAAACATCTCCGTGCATGAGTGCAACAAACAATCAGAAGTTGCGTTAGATGTGTACCCTGGGCTCTAGCAAAAAAATAGTATACTAGTTGCATTAGCCTTAATGGGTACTGCTTTCAATATACTGGGTGGTATTTAAACACAAAAAGCGGAAGCGTATGAACCACAACAAATTAGCTGAATAAGCGTGTGATAGAAGCTGAGCGGAGATCCATAGAGAGTTTAGTTGGAACAGACTAGCCATCTCTACGTTCTAATTGCATATCTAAGTTTCACATATGATTGCATATTGATTATATATGCTGAAACTTACCTTTTAACCAGTGATCCTTCCTTACTCCCAAACTACAACACAAACTATAGGACAATTCACTTGGTGAACCCAATTATCCTGTTGCTACCAATTCACTTTTTTAGGACGATTACCTAGTTGGGAACGATTTAAATACCCCGATTCAATCATTGTGACCGATTGCCTAGTTTAGCCCAATTCCTACCCATCCCTTGTTGAGCCTCAGTCCTTTAGCATCAGTCCCTACCCTACGAGATGCACATAATATTCTTTACACCCGCCCCACTTACCCATATGGCAGGCTTCATCAACAGCGCATAGAGCACCAATTAATTATAGTTAGCTATTTTAGCTTGCTTGCTAGATTGATGGATGATGCGTGGGGGAGGTTCAAAATATGTGCAAGAGACGAGGCTATGTGAGCGGTCACTTCTCACCCATTGGCCCAGAATAAATTGAGACGACATGTTGTTTACATATAAGCATTGCAATTTAGCCATGTTATAAAAAAAACAATATTTATTTTAAACAGAAAGAGAAACAAATGCTGCTTATTGCCAAAGGTGATATATTGTCTTATCAATATAAAGCTAGTGTGCGGTCAGAATTGGTGTATGCCTGCTCGGGTTCTCACTTACCGGGTGAAAAAAAGAGGTAAAGACCCGGAGAGCTCAGGTAAGAAAAATAAGCCCAGAATGCAATGCCTTACTTGTATGTAAGGCGTAACAGATTGAAAGCCAAGCTAACATACATGTATATTGAAAGCTAGGCATACTATTTTACTTATCTAAGGAGAGCGAGGAAGCGAACTTGAATACTAAAAGGCCCCGTGAGGAATAAATCAAAGTATGTTCCGAATATATAAGTTCCGAATATGAGTAACGTCTTGAAAGCTAGGTTTCAAATTAAAGCTGAGTTCGCATGCCGGGGGAATAAGTGTGCGAAAGACAGATAGACTTGGCCAAGTCTGATAATACAATCTATTTTAAGTTAAGTAATTACGTAAATAAAGTAACTAGATAGATAAAAGAATACACCACTCTCTCAAAGTCTGTCTAACATGGCGCCCAACTACTGAATTAAGTCGTTAGGTCAATAGTTCCAAAGATTGGTAGTAGCCTATTTTATTCCCTCAATCGCGTTATTTGGCGGGAGGGGAAAAGAGGAATAAAGAACCTACTTAAAACCCCTTTTTATTTTATGCCCATTGTAGCGGCGTAATTGCATATGATAAAGCAGCAGATACGGCGGAAGTCCGTCTAGGATTTGAACTAAGTTTCTTGGTGAACGAAAACCACTGCCTGCCCTTTCAATGCGACCACTACTTCTTTGGAAGTACCTTCTTTCTTTCTAAATTGAACTCGGCATCCAAATCAGGCTTACCTGCTGATAGCATCCAGGCATAGCGGGCTAGGCACTACTGCTGCTACTGTGTCTTCCTTCTCAAAAATATATTACTTATGATTTATTTTATAAAGTGGGAAATATTAGAAACAAAAATATCGAATCTTCAATTGAGTGAGAGGAATCAATTTTCAGGTGATCCCAACCTTTTGCTATGCTTTTTTAGGTACTACGTTGCTTGACAAAAGGAGAATGAGGAATTATCTAAAGGATTCTTGGAAAGTGGTAACGGCAGTGGTATTCCTTCCTGTTGGGGTAAGATTGGCTGCCCCACCTGAGTGTGATAATATTACCTCCTATTTATTTAGAGAAATTCCATAACTTACAAAGTTGGGGCTACATACAAACTTTATTTCTGTAGCCCATTCCGTTGTGATGCCTCTGAACCATTCAAAAAGAGGGTCTTTATACACGAAGACCGACGCAGGCCCCCACCCCAACTAGTTACTTAGGAATGAACTGCTCGACAAAAGTGGTGGATAGGGCATCCCAATCCAAGCAGATGAACTCCATAATTGAAAGCTAATCGACCTATCTAAAGGGCAACGAATAAGCTCAGGACAGAATAGAAGGACTTGGTACAGGCAGAGGCTTTATCAACTAAGGATACTATATCGACTGATGCAGTAGCCACATAGGCCGCCAAGGATACAGGATAGGCGGGAAGATTAATTCATGCTACAGTGATTCATGCTACGGCGGTGCAAAGAACGAGTATTTATGATCCTACTACTCTAACTCCTACTCCTAATACTAATACTAGCAATAGGAACCAAATAGGGGGATTAGGCTACTCGAGATCCTTAATAATAAACTAATGAATAATTGGAAGATGATCAGTAAAATGAATAAAATGTATAAGCGCGAGGAATCTGTGCATGATGGATATGGTGATAGGGATGGGTCGGCTTATGACTTTTTTTCCTTCTGTTGGGCTTGGTGTTGAAGGCTGAAGGCTTCTGTCTCATGGGTTGAGCCCTTTCCTGTGTGTCCTCTCTTGGGGAAATAAGATAAATCAAGCACCTCCCTAACAAATTAAAAACTAGCTGTTCGGATCATATTGGCTCCCCCACCATACCGTGGGTGGGACCATGACCTCCCCTTATTTATGATATTGGTGGAATTAAAGAAAGGTTAGCTAGCTTGGGGCTATTGTTATAAAATAGGAGGGTGCGCAAGCAGGCAGGCGAGAACAAAAAAGGGCCGCCATTGAGTGAGGCGTGTTCGTGTCTTCGTATTCCCCTTCCTTCTCCACGGCCCGCAATAAAATAAAGCAAGTCATAATTGAAAGTTCATCGTCGTCAGGCCGCAGGTCACTCCGGGTTCCATAAAACATATGAACGGATAAAACATTACTTTTTCCGGGAAGGCATGAAGAAGGACATCCGCACCTTTGTTGCAGAGTGTGACAATTTCCAAAGAAACAAGGGTGAGGACAGTGAAACCTTTGGGTTAACTACAACCTTTTCCCATTCCGCCAGCTGTCTGGACTGGACTGACATTTCTATGGACTTCATTGTGGGGCTACCAAAATATGGCAATAAATCTGTCATCATGGTCATGGTTGATCGCCTTTCCAAATATCCTAATTTTTTTGCTCTTCACCATCCCTTCAAGGCTTCTACAGTTTATCAAGTCTTCATGGATAATATCTTGAAACTCCATGGTATGTCAAAGTATATTGTGACCGTGACCCCACTTTCACTAGCATTTTCTGGCAAAAGGTGTTTGGCTCCAAGGAACTCAACTGCATCTCAGCGCTGCATATAACCCGCAAACGGATGGTCAGACTTAAGCTGTCAATTAATGTTTGGAAGCCTACTTGTGCTATTTTACTTATGAAAGACAATCCCAATGGGTCCAGTGGTTACCTCTCGCAGAATGGTGGTATAATACAACTTATCATGGTGCCACGTGCAAGACTCCCTTTGAGGATGTCTATGGCCAAAAGCCTCCATATGTCCTATCCTACATTTATGGAGTCTCTAAGGTGCAAGAGGTCGAAAACAAACTCATAGCTCGAGATGAAATACTCCGTACCCTCAAAGAGAATTTGGCCGTGGCTCAGAATAGGATGAAGCAGCAGGCGGATAAACATCATTGCGAACGCCATTTTGAAGAAGGGGATCAGGTGTTCCTTCGTCTCCAGCCTTATAAGCAAACTTCACTCAAGGACAACCACTGCCAGAATATTTATCCCAAGTTTTATGGCCCCTATAAGGTACTCCTCAAATGTTTTGGGCCAGTGGCTTACAAATTGGAGTTCCCTAGCCACTCCAAGATTCATCCAATCTTTCATGTCTCCTGCATAAATAAAGTGGTTGGATATAATTTCCCAAACTAGCCTTCCAGAACTGGACGAAGAAGGTTCCATTTGGTTGTTGTAGCCTGAGGCCATCCTCAACAAAAAACGTGACCGTCATCTCTGCCAGCGCACTATTCAAGAGGTCCTGATACAGTGGAAGGATACACAACCAGAAGATGCCACATGGGAACCAACAGAGATCCTTCAGCGATTTCCTCATCTTCAGCATTGAGGGCAATGCTGCTTTGTAAGGGGGAGAGCATGTTAGGGTCCTACCCTAACATCCTTAAGTAGATAGATAGGTTATTATGTATTGAGGCAATCATTATTAAATAAGGCCATTAAGTAGATATAGTGTTAACAAATTAATTGTAATAAGGCTTACTAGAAGGTTCCGCCTACTAGAAAGTTCCTTCACTATAAAGTGACTAGAATGGTTAAATAGAATCTATATAAGGAGGTAGAAGCAATGTATTGGAATGTATTGTGAATATTATTCTAATTGGAGCTCTGCTCAGTTGGAGGTTGCCCCCTCGAAGAGGCAAGTTAACATTGATTTAAACAATAAAGGTATTGCTTTTTGTGGTATTTGGATTCTTCCATTATTTTGATTTGCTGGTTAATCTATAATTTTATTGGTATAATTCGCTATATTCTGTTATTTCCGCTCTGAATCTGTTTTTCAGCTAATAAGGAACACTACATCTAGCATCGAATTATGGCCCCAAATCATATGGGGCTCCTTAGCATGAGAACCCATACTATCCCTTCCCTGGACCACCACAAGGGAATCCTCCTCAACAACCTCCTCCCAACCATGCTAATGTGAACTTCGTTCAACCTTCCCCAGCTCAACAAACACAACAGTTTTAACAACTAAACACGGCCAAACACGGCCAACCCATCGAACCCCCAAAGTGAAGGGAAAATAAAGGTAAGAAAAAATCATAAAACCAGCAAGGTGACACAGGAGGTGGCCCACCGTCCAACACCGGAGGCAACCCTAACATCGTAAATATAAACCCAACCCCATTAAAAATAACCAACCAAAAAAAGGGACGAACAAAAATCTTCGGACTAACTTCCCTTGCACACTTTACGGTGAGTATGGGAATTATACCCACTTCTCCCGTAGATTTATTAATTCAAATGAATGAAGGCACTGCCACCTACGCCAGGAGTTGCTCCCCCTCAAGGGAACTAACCTCCCCAGCAACAGTTCCCAATCCCACTCAGTTGGCAGTATTGCAGAACCCTTTTCCAAATGAAAATGTGGTGGCTACTGTGCAAGGGGGCCCATATAATCCCCCGCCATATACACCATATCCTCCACCATAGGGATATTCTTCTTACCAAGATCTCTACATGACTATGCAGGACATTCATCTGCAAACTCGCAACCGACAATACGGAATGCCTCCTGAGATCTCTACACCAGAAACCAATGATGCCCAAGCCACCACGATAAACACCTTGCAAATACCACATCCTAGTAGTGATCATACACCTCATGTACCAAAGATGCCTCGAAAGTGAACTGCTTACAACCCACACGCAAGAGCTACCGATAGTTATAGCATCATAAATTCTTATGCGCAATCTCCTATAGCCATGTCCGCTCTCAAGGTACTCCTCCAACCCTGTATTTATCAAAAGAAGGCTTTGCTATCAACTTTAGGTGCCATTGACCCATCAGACTCATGCCTGATGACTTTTGACTTATACAATTCTAAGCCAAGGCTTCCACCACCCGTTGCGTTCCAAGTCCCGGTCACCATTTAAAACCTGATTGTACATTTCTATATCATCGATGAGGGTGCGTGCATTCACTTGCATCATGTCTATCATGGTATGGTGGTGGTTAGGTTTCCTTAAGTTGACACCATCAACCATCACCCTTTGGGCTTACAATGGTCATCCTTCCCAAAAATAAGGTATTTACCAGAACGTCCCCATTGAACTGGGGAGCAAGATGATTCTCATTGACATCGAAGTTGTCGATGCTCCACTTAATTACAACATCCTGCCGGGACGTAGTTACATGTACGCCATGAAGAAGGCAGTAGCCTCCTTGGTCTTCTGCACAATGATGTTCCCTTATGAAGGGAAGGTGGTCACTATTGAACAACTTACATATTATGAACCCCGTGCAACAACCAATCTTGAGAAAGTCTGTCCTACTATCGGTGCTAGTCAACAAACCACCCCATCCTACACTGAATTGGGTCCTGGTGTCTATAAGGATTCAACTCTATTGGGGGCATATTAAAGTCTGCCACCTCAGTTTCCCCCACAGAGAATGTGGCAGCGTACACTTGGACCACCGCCAAAGAGAGCGCTACTACCTCGACTACTTCGTCCAGCAGTTCATCCGCATCAATAACCCCTAACCAGCCAATAGGAGCATTTACCCCACCCCTGCCATCAGGAAATAAAATGCCATCATTCTCTCCACCTGTGATGGCTACCGTCAGTCTCCCCGGACTTACTATTGTTTTTTTCGGTGTGGTATCTCTCACAACCAAACCCAGAAGACCCTCAGGCATCGTCGACTCAATCGGCGGTGTTCATTCCATTGAAACCCCCGACTGGTCCACAAGCAGGATCCTTAGAGAGCATACTAACACCAGTAGCTTCGACTCAACCCAATGTTGCTCAGAAAACTGGGGGCAAGAAGAATAAAGCTGGGTTCCTAGGTCTTAGCCAAAGTTTTATTTCTATGGGTAGCTTTGAGTTCCAGTCTATCATTGGAAGCAGTAGTTTCTAGTTTTTGAAGGGAAGCTCGCCTTTTCAGAATGAGCCAATCGATAGCTATCTTCTTCTCCTCGAAGTCCGGAGTCGGGAGCCAGCTTATTCTAATTAGGGAAGCAGTACTGGCTGAATGCGGAATGAATGTTCGCTCTATTTCTAGCTTCCAGCTTTGGAGGACAGGTCGAAAGAATAGTAGAGTTTAAAGACAGAAAGCAACAACATTCCCTCGCTTTAGTACCGTTCAGTTGATGAAGTCAGGAGGCATGTGCATTGGTCCTCCTACCAACAATGGTGTCGAGTATTGAGTGATCATCGAACTCCTGGTGGAAGCTATCAGGCTCGGTATACAACATTTAGTTGCCCACCTCAACTTCCAACTGGCAGTGTATCAATTGAACAATGTTGACCACGTGTGTGATCCCATGATTCTTGAGAAGTATTTACAGGTGATACTCCTTCCTAGAGTGCAGCTTTGAGTTGATTACTTATGTGCATGTTCCAAGGAGGTTTAATGAATTTACTGATTCATTAGAATCGGAACATGAATCTGCTACAGAATGGATTACCTTGGCTTTCCCCAATAACTGACGGTGGAAACGAGGTGAACCCGAGCGATTACCCGAGCGTGGCGGGGCAGTTCAGGAAGCAAGTCAGAAGGCAAGCGTGTAACCCCAAGGCTGTTCATGAGGCAAGTCATAGTGCCATCCCGGGATCCTTGCTGGTGGCATTGGTGGTGGCATCCGTCCAGCTACTATAGAGAGTGGTGGCATTTGGTAGATAAAATAGTTCCCCGACCTTACCCCATAAATATCCCAAAGGCGAAGGGCATCTCATGGTTTCCCAATAAATCTCTATCTTCAGTGATAACCTCCCGCCCCGCCAGCAAGCGATCGAGTGATAACCTCTTTATTCAACTCATGCCGGTAACTTGCTTGGACAGATACTGACCGTAATCAAGTGTCCTACCGAAACTATGACGTATATAAGACTGGAATCTGCAGATGAAAATACCAGTCGTCTTATCTACGGCAGTTTACTGCTTAGAAGTTGATCCGGCCTGGTACTATGAACATGTTAGCTACAGCCCTTTATATCATTTAAGCCCGGCACATTAAGTTATTAATGAATTAATAATATACGGCTGCTCTATTATTATTTATTATTTCAGGCTCGCCGGGGAAGGAAAAAGTGGTGAGAGCCGATACCATTAAATAGCCCATGAATTGGTCGAGATCTGTAAATCCTTAAATAATAATATACGGGGAAACATGAAGACCAGTAAAAATGCCAGACACTCCCGCAATTATACCATTTATTTCATCGGTCGAAATCTATTAATTGATTGGACTTAAACTTACTATTTACTTAGAAGTGAGAGCGGAGAAGCCAAAACTGAAGACTCCCCTTATAGAATAATTAATAGTAAGCACGCTCTCTATTATTAATAATAGAAAATAAATATATAGAACTGCCCTACTATTCTTTAAAGGGATTTATTTCCCATTTCAAAACTCAATAGCTGGGATATTTATGAATGATCCAACCACTGAACCAACATTCACGAAAATAGTAGGTAGCAAGCTTGCAAGGCAAAGGCCCTACCCATATCTACTCCCACCCAGGCGGAAGAAGAATGCTAGTTTATAAAACATGTTCGACTTACTTACCCTACCCATAGATTGGTATGAGTGAACAGCAAGGATCATATAGCCTAATTGACGGCAAGTTAGTGAGCCATATCGACCGCTCGCTTCCTCAGCACGACTTTCCAGTTGGTTCGGAGAGCACAGATCTTTCTGGGCCGGGGAAAGATCAGACTACTAGGTTAAGAATTCTAGGTCCAGATTTATAGATTATCCTATACACTAGGAGGTATGGGTAGGACTTTATCTGTTAAATCGCGCCATCCATACCGCATTTCTAAACCGGACTATTACTTACATAATAGTTCTATCCATGTTCCCTTTAAATAAGAGTAGGGGCCTTAAATCGAGAATCAAATAGGGCGTTTGCGGGGCATGGCGTTGAATAGGGATCCTCGCTTTATGAATCTGATAATAAGTGATTCTTTTAATAATAATAATCACCCCATCCCGGGCACATAGTTGTTGATTCGTCAACAAGCCTAACGTGCCAACTGTTATAGCAACACTCTATCTATCAACACGTCTAGCTCTTGTCTAGCCTGGTTCATCAAGCAGCTGACTTAGTCGTAGTTTCACTCTATCCGTTGTCTCGCCAAACAATATAGCAGCATCGCGGTTTGAACCAGCTCAGTCGAGTGTTTATTACTTTATTTATTCTTTACTTGGTTACCTCTGACCTACTGCCGAATTTACGAAAAGGATCAGACCTACGCCTTGGAAACCTCCCGACACTCCTTGGTGGACCTTCTTACTTTGGACCTGAAACTCAGCTTTGGGGTCTTAAACTAATCCTTGGGAACAGACTTTAACTCTGCTTGGGTGGGATGAGTATAAGGATCAAGGGTGCGTGCCGTATCTGTGCTTCACTTCACGTCTGTCTTTCATGTATTGACCAGAACGGAATTATTTAACTACTATTCATGAACATCTCTTCTATTGTATGTTGGCACCTGGTCATGCCTGGATCTCAGTAGTTCGGGTCATCGGTGCACCACCTAACACAAAAACTCTCGGGAGGGGATCTGGCTTGAACAAATATGTATGTTTGTGATACACGAGCCGCCAATAGGTATTTAATAAAGCTCGCAGATACAAAAATGGGTGGAACTACGAATGGTGTAGAAACAGACTCTCTTGTAAAATCCTATTGATTAAAAGCGACCTACAAATAATAAATAAAATAAATTCTTCCACCAAGCCCCTTGCAATATATTATGTACTGCTGCTATTCTTATTTTTTTTCCACACATCTATTCCTCCTTGAATTGATAACCTACCTTTAAAAGCTTTCTAACTGAATCCTTATCAGGCTGGCTCTCGATCTCCAATGGAATATGGCCCTGAAACAGTTTTTGTACGGGATAGTGGTGCTAAAACTTATACCTTTTCCTTTTTTTCGCTGTTCGTTATTGTCCGGGTAAACAACAGGTTCTAGTCCTTACCTTGTGGAGATTCAATGAGTGCTTCAACAGTCTCTGGATTTGTATGTTAGACTGCAAAGTAAACTGCTGACTTTGGACCTGTCACTGCTTCTATCACTTTCAATGAACGAAGCCCACAGGTGGTAAGGTTGGTGCTTGGTTGTTCGCTATTGCTTGTCCCAGGAGGTTCAATTGCATATACTATCACTTGATGGGATGATACGCCCCCACATTCCCTGCTGGCAAACCATATTGTTTAATAAAGGTTACAAGTTACCTTCCAACTAATTTACAAAAGCCTACTCATTTTTGAGTTATAGGCTGGCTCCATTACCTGAACTTATATTCACGGGCTTGCTTGTTTCGGTAAGTGGTTGGGTTAAATTGCTTGGGATGCTAGGTGAACTGAGGACTTTAGATAAACTGCATCATCAGGTGCAACTGGGCTGGCAACTGTGATTTCAAGGTGAACGCCCCTAGCTCTTATTATTGGTGGGCTGTTGTTTTTATAGGTATCAAGGTCGAGGAAGGATAGTTCTAATAACTAAGGAGGTCGAGATAGACGTATAAATAGATCGATGGACAGGTATCAATTGATAGGGTAGCTGATAAAGATATATCAGACATAGAAAGAGATAAGATATCAGGAGATATAGTTCGAGATATAGACCGAGAGCTATGGTTTCTAAATTTCGAGTTCCAAGTAAGAATCAAAGGTAAATATATATGTTTACTCGCTTATATAGCCACACATAGCCGTTATCGCTTGCAGGTCGTTGCCTGAAGGTTATTACTGCTTATAGTTAAGAGTCGTTTACTTAATATCAGTGCTATAAGCTCTAGTCAGTGCAATATGAAGCTCTGGTTGGTACCAAGTAGTCTGTGCCGAGTAGCCGTCCTATCTCAGTACGCTACCCAGTGTCTCATCCGAGTAGCTTAATAAATAAGCTTAATATCCCAGCCCGAGTAGCTGCGTCCAGCGAATGACTCAATCCCGCCTAACATATAGAAAAACATCCTGAAATGACAATATTTAGTAATAATCAATTATTTTAGTACCGATGAGTGCAGGTTGGCCCCCATGCCTGTGGGTTACCGGGGCCCAGTTCGTGTACTGATGAGTGAACTGAATAACTCTGGGGTACTGGTACTTATCTCTCGAGTATGGATTGAATGGATGGAACTGAACGGGTATGCTTGAACGACTAGTGGTTAAAATATTTATTGTATTATGTAGGCACCTTGTCATGGGTGGATCAGTATTTAGGGTAATTGGTGCATCTCACACTGGGGACTACTACATAATCCGTCCCCTCTGGCCATTCATACCGGCCAGCAGATAAGCAGCATCAGATAAGATTCCTCACAGTATTCATGCACCTAATTCAATCTGTTATGCCAAGAGACTACTAGAAGGGGTATACTTTAAATGGTAGGACTAAATACATTTGGCTATTGGAATGCCCAAGTTATATATGTGAATTAGCAATAGAAGGTTTATAAAAAAATTTATGTAACAATCAAATCCTTTCTTTAACCTTTGAGACTTGCCATAGCCCCTTATTAGTTGCACATGGATGGACTGCCCTATCTATGATGGGGACTGTCTCAACTTATTGCTTGCTCCAAACAAGGTATTCAACTTTCAAAATAAAGATTGTCTTGCAAATAAAACTGAAATGGAAAAGGTAATTTAATCAACACCTAGGATCGAGTATAGATCTGTCCCAGATAGAGCTTAATAGAGTAGTGCAAGCCTTAAATTCCCCAATCAGGGCATTCAAATGGATTTTCTTTTTGTTATATGTACCCTTTCCGGTTGTTTCCCTATAATTTCCAAGCGGTGATTCACTTGATTCAAGAAGAGTTGATCCAGGTTTAAATGCACTAGATGCTGGTACTTCATGCCAACAGGTTATCCACTCTACGTTGGTACTCAATTAATGAAGCAGTTTTTCTTGCGAGGATCTATTGGCGCTTCAAAAAGAGCGGTTATATAAATATATATAAAGGTAAATGCGGCGGCTGTTTTCAATAAAGATAACCAAACCAAGTAACCAAGCCAACTCGAGTAGCGCAGTGTAATCCATCCTGATTATCCCGTCCCAGTTGAGTAGCCAATTTGAGTATCTGAGTATCAAAGCCAAGCTCTGGCATCACAACCAGGAGCAAAGGAAGAGTAAGCCAACCTGGCATAATCATTATTCCTAAAAGCGTTCTCGAGAGCATCATTCCCATTAGCATTAGAACCAGCCCCCTCATCCCTTGCAGCATCACAACCAGAATAAATACAACCAGCAGTCCTAGCATAAGTTGACACGGTTAACACGACCCGTAGGGGGCTCACCTGAGGTACGCCCCCCCCCACCCAATAAGTTCTTAGGGGATTTCCATCATCAGCAAAAGTTTAACTCAGATTAAAAGCCTCCTCAGTTCCAGTCTCATTTCCAGTAGCAGTTGAAGGAGCAACATCCCCGTAGCACCAGTTTAATAAGGATTCCCAGCTTCCTCAGTTCCCAAAGCATTTCCAGGATCAAAAGGATTCCCAGCCTCATTTGCTATAGCATTTCCATAAGCATAATGATTCCCTGCATCCCCAGAAGCACCAGTTATTTAATCAACATCCCCTGTATCAGGAAATGGAATATTATTTCAATAAGCAGAAGCGGAAGGAGCATCATTACTAGTATAAGTAAAAGCACCAGTATCAGAATTTCTAGCACAACCAGTTGAAGGAACATTTGTCCCAGCATCTCCAACTTACCAGTTTCAATAAATTATTTTAATAAACAGTTTCAGGGTCATTCCTCAGTTCCAATAGCATCATTATTTCCAACAGTTGAAGTTGCATAAATCCCAGGGTCATTTGAAGAATCAGTTGAAGGAGCAACATAACCAGTCCCGCCAGCATCCCCAGTTGCAGCACCAGCATCAGCTGAAGGAGCAATTACAGAATCATTCTGAATGGCATCGGTTGAACTAGCTTCATTCCAAAGAGATTTCTAGCGGCATAAGTTGTTTAAACAACAGGATTCCCAGCTGCTTAATTTGCCATAGCATTTCTAAGAGCAGTTGAAGGGGCATTACCAGTATCAGAATTTATAGCCTACCCAGTTTCATCATCATTCCCATCATAAAAAGCAGTTGGACCAGCTTCCTCCCGGGCAGCCTTATTTGAGAGCATTCGGACAGGATCATTTCCAGCAGCAAATATTGAACCTGCATAAGTTGAAATTGAGCATATGACTTATTAAAAAGGGGTATTAATAGTAAAAGAGCTTAGATACTTGCTCACTGACCTTAGTTATGTGAACAGGCTTCCTTGGACCTGGTCATTCATGAGCAGCGATCGAAATAAGGATTAAAAGCGCTTTGGGCAGGTCGAACCAGAGAGAGCCCGTTCGCTTTAATTAACTATTGCAGGATCCATCTGCATGAATGTTAGTGCCTGCTACTTTCCACCTGTACTCTTTGATAACCCTTTTTACATAGACCAGCTCACATACATACCTTAACGTAGATAGAGCCTGATGAGCTTCCACCAAACCCGCCACTTGCTTCATGAATCCTTTGTAGGCACTTAGACCCTTCCTTTACTATTTACTTTGCTCAGCCTACCTGAAGAAGTAGTGTTAAACCCCCTGTTCTCTTGACCAGGCTATCCTCTTATACTCCCCTCACTTACTACTTACTGATCTCAAAGCTCTTGCTTCAGAAAGGGATGCCTAGTTAGGGCACTATTGCTATTCACTATCCTACCTTGCTTTACTGTTATAACATCACCCAACTCGCTTTAATAACAACTGGAATACCTGTCCCTTTGGTTTAGCGGCTCGTACCTCGCCCCTCGCCCAACTTACTGATAATGCCCCAACCTAGCTAGTGCCTTAAGCTAGCCAGGAAAGGAATCTCTTGTAGGTACGGCATTCTATTAACCCTTTTTTTTAACCCACCAAACCTTTGTTCCAAATAAAATATGCCTAACTATATGAATAGTGAGTAGGCTCCTTACGTCGCCCCGTTTCGGGACGTTTTTTGGATCACTAAGGATAAAAGTAAGTTTGACTTACAGCGAAGAACCACCTGTGGGATCTCGGAACTGCTTTCTTGAATTGAGGAACTACTGCCTTAACTTCAGAAGAGATCAAATGGGGTTAGCACTTTGAGCATTGCTATCACCTTATTATGGGGTTATTCATATTTTTATGGGTTTCATTCTTGACCACATTGGGGCTATCCCCCTTGCATATGGGGGAGCTGCAGTCTCGGCTTCCTATTATTCCTCCTTACCATGTCCTCCTGGCATCGGCTTCTTTAAATCTGCTTGGCCTTTGCTTGCCTTCCAGCTGCCCCATCTCCTCCCCTGGGGTTGTCCTTGGTCGTCTGCCTGCGTTATCCTCCTTTATTTTT
>Ga0233342_1000220_pt1 | contig 17675 bp, 12 predicted proteins | sample GEONDECOMP273_FD_180706 | JGI IMG/M metagenome (GOLD analysis project Ga0233342, IMG submission 180706) | Leaf litter microbial communities from Shasta-Trinity National Forest, California, United States - GEON-DECOMP-273 | ecosystem: Environmental > Terrestrial > Plant litter > Unclassified...
AGACGATTTAACCGGGTTCTACCGTTCGCCCTAGGTAGGCAACGCAGAGTAAAAGGTAAGGAAGTATTACACTTTATATAGAGCAGCTGGGGAAAACGGACCAGATCGAGTAGTTTCTGACTAGTGTGATTGGGAAGAGACTGAGACCAGACCTGCTGGACCTTTACTTGGCTTAGCTCGCTCGGAAATTACTCATCGGGAAACTAAAGTGGATTTTCTCTTTCATGAACTTTACTTTTACTATGTTTTTTTGATGATAGCCGAGCATATCAGTCGATATATGACTATTGAAAGAATTGATTTCATTGATAGGCCAGTTAACACTCTATCTATCGTCTCTTGATAACTAGATAGAAAGGTTTGAACTGGACTATTGGAAGGTAGGAAATTGACTAAAAAGACTGGGGTGAAAAGGACCCCTAACTATATAAGAAAAAATGCGCTCTGCTCGGTTTCGGGGTTCAAATGAGAGGATCTATCATCGATTGGATCGCCTTTTGTATGACTATTGGTTGACAGTTACTGGAATGAGGTTTTTTTCGAGGCATCCTTTCTTTTTTGTTTACATTCCTAAGTGGTCGCTTTCATATTTCTCTATATTATATATGAGTCAACGCGGACACCACCTTTGCAGACATCATAATCTACTGGTCAGCAGCTTAAGAACCCCAGCAGATAAGATACTTTTTCTCACTCAATTGCACCATCTGACACGTCTACATCATCCGTCCGTTGGCCCTTGAGCTACTTAGCTCCAACAATGTGTGAGCTATGGGTATCGGTTCCACCATAAGGGGCAAGGACTACGCAAGCAGCTGAAGGGCATCAATGCTTGGCGAAAGACTGTTTATCCGATAGACCCGCTCAGAAAGGGTATGTTTTATAGGGAATAAAATCCAGTTTGATGCTCCGATTAGAGATTATGCATTGGACACCCCGAAATAGCATTTTTTAATATTAAAACCCATGAATGATGAGGTTTTCAGAATATGTTCCAAGCGAACTTGTTTCCTTTGCTGATCCGGGTCATCAATAAATGAAAATTTTATATTAATATATTATTATAAGCATCATATTATATATGTAATTATACAGGCGTAAATTCGGCCCTGAATGCGGTAAAGTGAATGCGGTGGTAAAAACTGTTCCATCCATTCAAGGGTTGATTTGTTCTTTCTTATCGTCGTAAGTTGTTAACGATATGTATTTGAACGTCTCTCTGCTCTCGTCATGGGGGCGAACGATAGCGATCATTACCCAACAAGGGTAATGCGGACTGGGCCTTCCAGGGTTGTTTTATTGTTTTCTCGTTGTTCGTTGGTAACGCGGGTGGTCTTTTACCCTCCCTCCTTTCTCGTCAACATGTCCTGGGCGAAATGAATTCCCCTCACCCACGGGATTAATTGTATATAACCAAGCTGTTGTAAACCTAACTCTAAAAATTTTACTACCTTTGATACATAACCTCCGGCGAGTGCTCCCGGCAAGCAGATAAGCCTTTGTCTTTTGGTGGCACCTCACACTATATCCGTCCATTGGCTTGCCTAACCTCAAACTACGATGGCTGTTCGTCCGCCATACTGCCACTTTGTAATTACCACTCCAGAAGGCCCCCTTTGGGAGTACAACCAAGACTACCCACTTTGGAGGGAGTAAACAATAACAAATCATAAACGAAGACTCCTTCCTAATCGGTGACCTACCTACCTTTAAGAAGGGGACCAAACAAGTGGGCTCCTTCCCGGCCAGCCAGCATCTGTTGTAAGAATCAAATATGTATAAGTGGCCCACCTAACTCACTGGGGTTCTGGCTGCTAACTATTCCTATGCTGGTACAATGGGGAAAAGCGGATGTCAGGAGTAAGGCGAGGGTAAGTAAAGGTTATTCAGTAAAGTTAAGACGTCATTCATGCCAATATATCGGGTTGGTTTGTGTAATAGGTGACCTCCAAAAGTGTTTTACCAAGTATGCGTATCAGGGCAGTATGTATGAGTATTCCTGGAGGGGGGTATTATTAAAGTGGTCCCAAGGCGTTAAGTTCCCAAGGCATAGTGTCAATGGAACATATATATTTAACGTAAATGAACTGAAATCTGTATATATTGGCTAATACTCCCTCCCGGATCGAGTACCTGGAGTGCCACTTGGATTTCCACTTGAGTTGGTTTTCGTACCCGTATAACCCCAACTTACTAAAAATAAACGCGTTCTATCACCTTTTTGGGGCAATCATAGGGTTTGGTATCAAAGGGTATCCAACCGTAAGTTTTGAAATGGCAAAGATAGCATTTCCTGAAGCCTCCTCTGCCTGGACTATAGCCCCCTCGTTGGCCATTGAACTGAGCAGCACCTCCAGCAGACCCTTGTTATCCTTGCATTCTATAAGCATCAGCTGTTCTTTCCGACATCAAATAAAAAGCTCGACATTTTTATTCATCATGCCCTACAGACTGACAAAATTTGCAATATAGATTCATAGGGACCTTCATATGCTTCTGCAATAGATAACAGTGCTGTGGTCGATGTCCTCTAGTTCTACATATTTCACACCATGGTCCAGCTCCATGGTTTAATGGGTTCGGGGCTCCTGTAGCTAGGTACTCTTGCAGTACTGGACAATGATCTCTATCATGACCTTCTGCCTTACAGGTGACGCACCAGACATCTTCGCGCTTCTTCCCCTTCTTAATGTATTTAATCTGAATAGACAGGTTAGCTAGCTGTGACTTTATTTGAGCCATCCCCGCACCAGTCTCTCCTACGGGGGATGCTTCGAGCTTCATTGCAATCTCCAAAGCTTCAGACTGCGATGCAAGATTTTGTTGCATCAATGGTAGTCTTATATGTGGCAACAGCGCAGCTATAAACCACTCCTTATGCTGTGCATCTGAGATACTCTATTCATCAATGTCTTGAAACGCTGGTCGAAGTCCCATGCTGACTCGGAGGTTAATTGTTTCATTTCCTCAAATTATGTAATGCATTGTGACTCGGACTTGGGTTTACTAGACCACCTCTACTATTCTGAGTACTGGAAGGTACTGGAAGAGTTCGACAGGTGATTAGTTTTTACCTAAAATACTGGAGTTGTACTCGGCGGGTCTGGTGTGTCGAAGTGTCCAGCTAGAGAGTAACTTTCTGAGCTTTATTCTGATCCAAGATGCCAGCCTTCCTCTTCGTCTTCTACTCTCGTATACCACTTATCTTCAAGCTCAGAAACTGCGCTGCAATCTTTTCTTACAGGTATACTGCGGGCCTTGACCTCTTCTGTTGCAGTTCCACTAGACTGACCAGAATAACAGAACCTCTTCTTGTTCCGCAGTAAACCACTATATTCCTCACCTTCTTCTCCTCTTAGCATCCCAATGAGGGCTACTTATATATATATATAAGATTCCAATCTCAAAACCCCGTTTTAACACAATAGCATTTTCATCCACAAGTACAGAGATTTAAGATACCTACCTCGCGGTCCGTTGAATAACTCCCTTTCAGCAGCGCTGTAGGACTTGACAGTGTCTATAGCGAACTCAGTGATAAATCCTCCTATTATGCTTATAAAGCCAATAGTATACTGCACGGGCGATCTTATTATCAACAGATTTGAGCTTCCGAATTAGTTCAGGGGTACAGACCTCAGGCTCACCTCCCCGGAAACATATATTTTGCTCAGCTAACGTCGACAACCAATCTGATAACAGGTTAGGGAAATCAGCCAAGAATACTTCGTACAAATCGGTAAAAATAGACCTCTGTAACCAAGCTTCTGAACTAAGCCGTGGGTTCTTATTATCTTTCTCAGCAAACTCTTGTTCTCTTGCTTCGAGCCACGAAGGGCTCAATAGTCATTTTCCTTATTTCTTTCCCTTTGTGATAGAGAGGATATGAGGATATGTTATAGAGCTGCTTTAGCATGAAGATAGGCGCGGTAGATCGATGGCGGTGCGAACACTTATTGATCTAAATTATTTCTCTATATCTATACGTTATCTATAGGGCGTTATAGGGCTACGACCTATGAGACGACCCCAATCATCCGAGACCGCCTAACCAGCGATTGAATAGATGGTACATTCCTCGTTAAGTACTGCCCTACTAGCTTCCTCTTTCATATAATTCGCAATGGGTCCGACATAGATTCACAAACTAGCGGTTCATAAGTAAATTTCCGGTGCTTGGGTAGGTAAGTGATTATCCGTCTTGGGTAGGTGATTGCATTTATCCATTCAGGGAATGAATGACTGTAGAAATGACTGTGTTAAATAGTCCCTTGTGTGCGATAGTACCTCTATTCGTCAGTGTGCAATAGTCTCTTGTGTGTGAGAGTCAGTGCCTTCAGTGCCAATGGTGTTTTCATTGTAGCCTCATCTATTCTGTGTAGCCGCATATCCTATGTGTAGCCAATGTTATCTATGCAGCCACTGTTATCTAACAGTATTATGGCTGCCAATGAATGTAGACTGTAGAAATGAATGTATAAATGACTGGCTTTACCACGCCGGAGTGACAGTATAAATTATTCAGTTCAATCCCCAGTTAATTCAATGACATTCCCTGAAATGCCTGTAGAAATGACTGTGCTGCATCAGTTCAAGTCCCAAATCACACCTTCAAGCAAGTCCCTAAATGAGTTATATAGGCACAGACAATAAGAAATATATATATCCTTATAATTAGGCACTTCTAGGCACTTCTAGCCATCCAGTCCCTCAATAAATCAATTAGTCTTAGCCACTGCATAGTGCCCCTAAATAACTATTATTTAGAGTGCCACTCAAAACTGGCTTTAAATAGGGCTTTCAACTGGTAGGGTAGGGCTGGAAATAAATAGGGCTTTAATGGATAGGGCGGGTTAGAAACTGGCTTTTGCTTGGGTAGGTGTAATGAGTGCCTTAAAGGAGTGAACGTTTTCAGTGACATTTCCTTTCATAGTGCCTATCAGTGCCTAAAGTCAAAAATTCCCGTCTTTAGGGTATTACTCAAAATAAAGGTTAGAAGTTCCAAAACATCCAAGAAGGCACGCCACCTCCTTACTTAATCTCTCTTTTTCAAAGAATGGAGACAAATTACCTATCTAGCTGCTTCTTCGCTGTAGCTCAGGGACTCGTTTACGCTCTTAGAAGTAAGGGTTCCTCCAGGAGGTTCTTAGGTCCCCACCAGCCGAGACCCTCCCCATAGGCATTCCAAGTTGCACAGTAAGTCCGTCGTTAGTTCCAGAAAAGCTAGTTGAATCGGGCTTAGCGACGAGCTATTTAGTTGTTCTAACTATTAAGTAGATTACACAATTCCAATGGGACAGCTAAATAAGTATCATACTTACTAATTAGGTTAATTAAGGCATAAATAAGATTGGAACTTAGGAATAGTGCCTATTTATTCTCTCTTTCAAAGAAGACAACAAGAAGCTCCTTATTCGCTGTAGCTCAGGAGACATACATACACAAGTGGTATGGACTTGACCTTACCTTCTAGCTTATTCGCTGGGAGCTCAAGGAGACAAAGAAAAGGAAGGGGACTAATTTCATGAAAACAATGGACACTTTCCATAGGAGGATACCAGCATATCTAGGTCAGGTTAGCTAGGTCTGGTGTTAGCTTGCCTAGCTGGGTTTACACATGGGGGTTCCATTCACTTTGAGGACTCTTTGAAGTGGAGGTGGTAGTCATTGAGCTGCAACGAAGAGCACATGGAGCTACTCATTGTGTACATGAACATTGCAATACCCCTCCCAGTTTCACTTTGTTTGGTTTGGTTGTGAGGATGGGACATTTTGAAAACCCCTTCTAATTGACGGGTCCGAGGAAATAGTATTCATCGGGGAATGAAATGTCATTTTATTCTTTTCCTTCACTAGGTCATTTCATGAGCTTTCCCTAGGGGTTGGTTGGAGAGCCTACTACCGCAAGATCCCCCATGAGGATGGAAATTAGGATGGAGACCGCTCGAGATAGACACCCCGGAGCCGGAAGAAAGGAAAGAAGCTGCCGCAGAGACGAGACACCAGACTGTGTGTGTTAGATCCCGCTGGCCGAGAACAGATGTTAGCTAGCCACCAATAAAGCTTGCTCTTTGAAGAAGGTTCTGTTACTAACCTGTTCACTTCCATTGTAGGGAATGTATTTGGGTTCAAAGCCCCACGAGCTCTACGTCTGGAAGATCTCCGAATTCCTCCTGCTTCTTACAAAACTTTACAGGGTCCACCTCATGGTATCCAAGTTGAAAGGAATAAATTGAACAAATAGGGCCATCCCCTATTGGGATGTACTATCAAGCCATCATACATATGGTTTGGCTTATCCGCCAAAAACTATGGTAGAGCAGTTTACCAATGTGGACTTTACTTTCTTTTACCAAAGATGATAATAATGTGAATTCCCATGCACTGGAGAGATCGTTTCTTGTTTTGTGCAGAAGCAATATATACTAATATTAGATATATATATATCTTTTTAAAAAGCTCAGGCTGATACGGGTTAAATTAAGGGAAATTACTTGAACGCTACTTCGGGTACATGCAAATAAATGAAAAAAGCAGTATTCGCAAATTGGGAGTTCCTATCATCATGCATGACTATCTGACGGGAGGTTTTACTGCGAATACTAGCTTTTCGCATGATTGCCGAGACAATGGCCTAATTCTGCACATTCACTGCGCAATGCATCAGCGTCTACTCAGTAGATAGATTTATTAAAGATATTGTTAACCCGCCGTCGACATCATATACGATCTGATATCAACTACTATATGTGATAACAACTACTATAAGAATGTAATGCCCAAACAATGCCACAATAACAGGCATCTTAGATCTTATAAGATAGAATTAACCTACTACAGCATTAACCAAGCAAATGTAGTATTAACCGGGAGCATATTACGAAGGAAAGGCTCATGATTCTCTGATCAATTTGAGGAACCCATTTAATGTGAGCTCTTGATAAGAACCAATGGAGTGCATTGTCTATAGATAAATACGTGCAGTTATCCCCTAATTTGAGGCAATTTAAGTTATTCTATTTAGGTTCCAACTACGGTGTCAGTTTCTATCTCGAAGTGACGGATAAAGTGAGCAGCTGTTCCCCAACCTCAGCGCTAAGAATGCGTTGTCTATAAATACGTTCTATTTCTTTCTTTTCCCCTCCTCCTGGAGAAAACAGCTGTTGACTGTATACGGGATCTTTATCACTTGAAGTTGATCCATGGAATACCAATCCTATGCGTCGATTTTGGGAGACATCACTAGCACTATTTGGAGTTTTTTCGCTCGGGTAAGCCGCCATGTATTGTTTTGAGATTCCATTTTTACATTTCTGATGATAGATTGAGTTTCTCCATTATGATCCCTGTCTCCGTGAACCTATCGGTGACTCGCGAATCTCCCCAGCGAAGCTCTCCTAGCTCAAGCATCTCGTAATGAGTATTGCATAGGGAGGGGTACTCTTTTTGTAACTTGAATCCTTCTTAAGGCCGGGAACCCCTCTCCCTTATGGTCGAGCGGCTCCGCCCCTATATTTACAAATCCTTGCTTGGTTACAATGGACCCTATTCTCTCAGTGAATCTCTTCTTGATCAGTCAGAACAGACCCTATAGCATTGAGGTAGTCTTTCATTCTCCTTACGTGGAACACAAATACGTACGTATCATAACAACCAGATACTGCACACGGGCAGAGCATTGTACTGCTTCGGATCTCATAATCTGGTGTGTATTCGGTTTTTCTGAGCCACTTTAATGAAGGTGGATATTTGTGGATCTGTTTGACCAAGAGCTCTATACCGTTGGTAAACGAAGATATTAGGGAGAACGCGGTGGGAACTTTGAAGGGCACCCTTGTCACCATGCAAATAGCCATGCATAGGGAAAGGTGCAATCCTTGTCCGATGAGAGTAATAAGCTGATTAATGTTCTTACACGGAGCATAGTAGGATATAAGCCCTAATGCTATCGATTTGTATTTAGAGATTAACGCTTCGGTAGTGTGGTCCTTTCACCACGGTAAATATTTAGGGTAATGGGGAAGCATAACCGTTTGATCTCTAAGGCACTGGATCAATCTAGACATGGGTACCGTGATAATAATGGTTCCTTTCCGAGAACGAGCTGGTGGAAGTTTTCACTCTGCTCCTAGTAGCATGCCTTTTTTACGTAGAATCTTCGCCCTAAATTAAAGTCCCGGCTCATCTATAATAAACGCCCGCAGTTTTCAAATTATAGAAAAACCCGCTTTATTGCTATTTCCCATAGTCGCGATTGTTGCATCGTCACAGAATCTTGCATTTTCCCTACCTCATTGCATAGCTCCGTTACGAACAGATCTAAGCGATGCAATATCACATTCATTAGGATTGGGGACAAGACAGATCCTTGGGCTATACCTATGTAAGAATTCGTGTGGTTTGTTTCCCCCCGTTCGTTCCCAATATAGGATTGGTGAGGAGCATTCGTATCAGATTCAGTAAGTTCTCATCTGCAATTTGTTTACGGATAAGATTAATAAGGAGGTTATGTTGAGCTCGGTCAAAGCATCTCCTTACGTTGGCGTGGATCAGGCGTCTCACACCTTTCCATCGTGGGACTCTCAGGAACACCGCTTGAAGTACTCAGATACGGGCGAAAGCCAAACGACACAGGCAAAAAGATGGGATCGTAGAGCTCTTAAAGTGCACTTGCAATTTAGCGAAATACCACTTGATTTACGGGATAGGAAATAGTGAGTATTTCTTTTTTTTATCTAAGGACCTTGGTTGGCTTAGGAATCCATCCATATGCTAGCATAGGAGAGAAATGAAAGGCCCCCTTTAGTAATGAACCAGAAATATCCAGCAAGGCCAACGATATCTCGGAAATGGTTTCGCTACGATCAACCGCGGCTTAAAACCCTCTGAAGAACTGATTCGCTCATACGCGATCACCAGGTTAGTTATGTGAGCTACTGTCGCCATCATGTTCGTCTATTTTCCCTAAGAATTTAGGTGCCTTATCTTTTGGAAACTAATAATTGAAACCTATTATGTTCCATTTTGTGGCCCCCTATTTTTGGCATTAATTCCATCTGTTCTCCTTTAAACTCAACTCGCCGAAATTATAACCGTAGTTCTCGCTACTTCTAATTGGTCATTGGGTTCTGGCAAGTACTAGGGGAGAAGTGAATGTTCTTCAATATATAGAAATCTTTATTTTGCCGCGACTATAACGGGTGTTTCGGGTGCAGAATGACTACGTATGCTCCTATTGTTGGGAACGTACTCCTTTTGATTGTGAGAGTGGGAGTCCCGAGATCCTATGATTCTTTGCCTTAATTCGATCAATTTGATGCTTCTATTGCCCCAGGAGACCCCCTGTAGACATGGAAAATCGTTCCTAGAATTACTAAAAAATGCAAAGTGCTACTGCGAGCCGGACCTAGTAAAAATCCTTGTTTATCCGTAGGGGAAAAGATGGTTATATTTAATAAAAATCCCCCCCCTTTATTGGAACCAAACTGTACTGATCGAGTTAGGTGGATTAAATAAATTGGGCAAATGCCCTAGCAGATCCGCGCAGTTCGAGTTTCCAGTTCAGTCCCGATTCAGAGGGCGAACGAACAAGAAGCTATTCAGTTTTACTTAGCTCGCCTATACTGGGGGGGAGCAGCTTCCAGCAGAACTATACGGTTCATATCTGGTTTTTGTTCCCCAGCGCACTTCCACCTTTCCTTCCACCCTTCCTTCCAAATGAGCTATTCAAGGTTCATGCCAATAACTCCTTATACGGATATTCGTTGGATCCAACAGTGCCGTTCCAATGGGGAACAGGGGGAGCAACCGGAGACCAACATGAAACTTTCCCGTGCGTTGTTTGTTGTTTGGAACTGGTCGTAGCTGGATACGATAAACAATTCTATAGTTGCTTTTGCGATCTCTATCGTCTATCAGGGCGCATCACTCGCTCGAGTTTCAGTTTGTTTTTTTTGCGTTTTCCCTTCAGAGAGATGCGTGGAATCTATCGGTATACTGGACGTATGGGGGAACAAAACGAATAAGATTTACTGACGCCCTCCGATATGAAGTCGATCACTGTTTTGTCAGGGGTCATGGAGCTTTACGGTCTGCCGAAACGGGAACAGCTAACCTGGTGGGACCGGTTCATCTCTTTGCAAATCCCAACGACGATACGCGAAACTCGAAGAGAATAGATTATTATAATATACGAAGCACCCACGGGCACTTATGATACACTTCTTGGGTTGGTGGTAACCCCATTAATTCTTTCAAAAACCACATCCATAAATTCCTTCCTTGATCATGGGTAGTTTTTCTGCTCCCATGCTTTACTTTTTTTTCTTTAGTTACATGAATGATAAGATATCCTTTATAACCTTTATGCACACACTACGCTTGACTTGCCTGGCTGATATGATATCTGTCTGACTGCTACGGGAGGGAATCTTTTCTCCTTGAATGCTTCTAATGGTTCCTTCGTTATCCACGCACTCAACCCTCTTCTCATAGCAGTCCACCTTGGCCTTATGGAGTTCCTACCAGTCTTTTCCAATTCTCCCGTCATAGGCTCCCAAGCCCACACTCATGAAAACATACTCCACTGCTTCATCCTCCCAGGTCCACCACACATCTATAAATTACCTGGTTTAAGCACCATTGGCCATTCCGCCCCTGAAAAAGGCAAAAAGCCTGCTCTTCATAAGCTGTTAGGTCTGTTGCTGGCTACGCTGCTTACTATGCCCCTGCCTTTTAGACTTATGCTATTTCTGTGGCCGGCCCTCTGTGCCTGCTTCTACTTCTGCTTTCACTTAAATAGGGCCCGGGATTGGAATTGGAGCTACTTTCTAGAATAGCCTTTGATGCTTGCTTTGCTTCCATCGATGCCTATGCCCATGCCTTTACTCCTGCTGAAACGACTGCTATTGGTGCTTTTGCTCGGCTAACATCTAACTTTGGATCCGTATCCGATGCTGGCTCTATAAATGGTTCTGCAACAAGCTATAAATATTGAAAAAGATTAACCATTTCATATTATTATACCACTGCTCTTTTTAGCCCTTTCAATTAAGACTAGAAGTGTACACTTCATTACATAAGTCATAGCAAGGCCCTTCCATTCGGAAAGCCAGGGATGTTTTACTTATTTCCTTGTCCTGTAAAGTCATTCCAAACGCCAGGAAAGCTTTTTGGGGCACTCACTCTAGTGGGGGGCCTTAATAAGAAGTTATTTCAATATATTCTGAATTGACGCCGGCCAAGCCAAGGAAATAAGTCAAGTAAACTAAGCCCACTGTATCAAATTTGAGGGGCGGAGCCGCTCACCCCGTTGGTCGAGCATCCAAAGATACTATCCCTTATATTATATAAGGCATCTTGACGCATGCATTTATCGCTTTCTCTCCTCCTCTAATAATAGGCAAGAGCGGCTTCAGATTCCTTCTATTTGAATGCAAGCGGGATTAGTCTAGCAGGCGGAGATAGATTGGTTCTCATCCGAATCTCCCCATCCGTATCTTCCACTACCTTGGGGGAATAACTTGCTTCCAGGGGGAACACATTAAACAAATACATTTATTAGTTCCTTGAACGGGAGAACTAGCTAGCGGCATATTAACCATCTCCAGCTGGTGGCATAGAAGAGGTTCTTCCCCTTATTAGAATATATGGGTAATCCAAAGCTTAAATAAGAATATATAGGCGGTATATATATATAGCTCTACCTAAACCTTTCATATCCAAGTAAGCGTGCGTGAAGAAAGGGTAGGAATAGACCCAATATATATTGAAAGTGGGTGGGTTTCAACATATATTAGCAGGAGCAATAGTTATTACATAGACTAATGGTGGTGCGAGCAACTCAACTAGAATGGTGCAACTATAGTGGTAAGCTAGCTGCGGTATGCAATAAAGAGGTCTGCGCTAAATGAATCGCTCTACAATAGTAGGTAGGAGAGTATCATCTTGTGTATTAGCCAAAGTTGCAATAGTAAAATTGAACCCTCATGCTCGGGAATCGAGAAATTAACTTATTTCCCCTACTATTAGAATAAGGCGATTGGATAAAGGTACCATTAATAGAGCCTGCCTGACTTATTCTCTAGAAAGGGATCGTCCTACCCATACCTAGTTAGTTTGTCCCTCGACCGCTTATTAGATAAAAAAGGGTTATCCATTGACAACAGCTAGCTATTGACCGCATTGAATAACCAGACAATAAAATGGAGGATGGAAGGGCCCATCCATCGACACAAGAGAATGACACCTGGACCCGTATATTATGAAAAGGTGAAGAGGTTCATAGTGGGAGGAAATCTGTTAGTGTGGTCTAGTCTAGGTTCCCTTTTCTATGGAGTAGTCGGCCGGGTAGCAGCCCACTTAAATAGTAATAGAGGTGGCCTGCTGTGTATAACCTCTGTCACACCAGTGTTCCGTCTCCTTACGAACGGGGTAGAGGTTCGTACTGTGCGAGTTGCGGTAAGTAATATGCACGTGTGGTAGGACTCGGTCCTAAAAAGGATCCTTATCAAGGCAAGGTGTTGGGTTTCCCGCTCCTAAAAGTGAATATATCAGTGTTTTCATTCTCCTATAGTAGGCTTATGCCGCAAGGCTTACTAATAAGTAGTGACCCTGCAATACCTCAAATATCATTATCTACCCCACCCAAAAAGCGAGGTTTTACGAGCGATTCATTTAGCCTTGTTTGCAGTCTGCTTTAATAGCATGTGACGAAGATTCACCATTTATTTCTGATTCACTTTATAAAATATCATGAAAACAGCCGGCCGCCTTTCATCATTTTCGTATCTCCCAGGCCGGCCTTAGCAAGACGGATCACCCCGCAAGATCTATTTATGGATCCTCGGCGTTAGCATCTTGACCTATCTAGGGTTCTTCGCCCATTAGGATTTATTTCCAATAGGCCACTAGAGTATATTCCGCCTTGGTACCTATCTTAAATTCTTTATTTTATTTTTTTATTTTCTTTTCTAAGGATCCCGCTGGAGCGCCTAACTAGAGAATCAGCCGACCCGGTGCTTTATTCAATAGATGAAAGAACAAGCTGGAACATCGCAGCTATACCATTTGGACCCATGTAGGAAAGCACAGTTCCTTTAATAGAAAGATCCTTCACGGGTTGGTTCAAAGGGATATACTCTCGTGATTCCTAGGCTAGTTAGCTGAAAAGCCGCACAACCACTTCGACTACCTATATCCGCCTTTTGCCGCTGTAGGTCTCAAGCAAATGACGGAGAGTTAGCGAATTATTCAGAGAAAGAATATGGAGAGGAAAGGAAGGTAAGCGGCTGCTATTATATACGTAATTACGCTACAGAAGAATTGATAACATAAGAGATCACATTTCTTAATTTATCAATTCATGTAAAGCATTTCTTTCTTGCGAACTGCTCCCCAAATAATGGAGTTATCACATCTTTTTCCACTACAAATATACATTAATTAACTTGCCTTTCCTCTCCATCAATGGATCCTTGAACTGGTCAATAACTGCGTAATTACATATATAACAGCTGGCTCTAATCAATATAGGAGTAAGTGAGTGAAGGTCTTCTCGCCTGACCAGAGGGAGGGCGAGGAAAAAGAGCTCGCCTGACCCAGATAGCCGGGCATTAAAGTAATGGCTCTATAGCTTGCTTGGGTTTCAAGTAGTGGGCTTTGGTATCTAGCTACTTTAGGCTGGCGGCTTTCTTAATGCTGGCTTTACCGCTGGATCTACTGCGTGATTAAGTTTAGTAAGCAGTTTATTCGGTTGATTATGTAGAGTCTGTCGATTCTGACCTAGGAGCACCACTAGTAGCTATAGCAGAAGGAGCAAAAGCATAGGTAGCAAGCAGCCAGCCACTTTTCTAGCAGATCCAAATTCAGTAGCATAACCAGAAGTCGTAGCAGCAGAAGTTGTAGTGGTTGATCCTGTTGATTAAGCCATGGCAGACCCAGTTGAAGCACACGTGGATAGAGAGTTAGTTATTCTGTTGGTTAAGCGGCAGTTGAAGCAGTTGAAGAGTACGTTGATTCAGATCCAGTTGTTAATGAAGCAGTTGTTTAACCCATAGTGTAAAGGCGCGGAAGACAGAAGCACTGGAGGAAGGCAACACCACGAGCAGTTAAAGGTTTTTGAAAGGTAGTGTTTAAAATATCAGCTATATATCAGCTCGCTTCTCATTTGTTTGGTCCGGAACTTGCCCTTACCTTCCTATCGAGGTTGATTAAAGTTCGTGAAATAAAGAAAGGCATAATTACATATATAATAATAGCATGGAAAAAATACCCCATATAGAAAGAAAAATTGAATGCTTCTTCAAATTTGAGGTCGGGCAAGTACTCCGTTTCTCTCCGTTCCTTTCTTCAAAATTCTTCAAAATGACCCAGGTTTTTGGCTTTAAAGAAGCAAAGTTATCCCTCCTTCGTGCGGCATTAATCCTATGCACGCTGCGACTTTCATGGAAATCCCCGTACTCAGGCTGCCATTCTTAACTTTCTTTAGATCGGGGCACATGGAAGAATCCATCTATTCGCTGGGGAGATACTAATGGCCCCAGATGTATCTTCTTACTGATGGGCCATCCAGGATTCCTTGGCGTCACGCTTTTCCTTTCCCAAGGGAAAAAGATATTTCATTAATAAAGAAGGCGGGTTCCGACGATCTCATCTATCCCATACAAAAACGGAGCTGTCGAACCAACCAACTGCGCTGGGGGAATGAGAATCCGTGTTGTGCCATGTAATGCTATCAATCCTTCCTATCCCGGGATCACTGTATTTCCAAATTAATAAAGTGATATAGGGCTAAAAGGTCTAGTTATTCTGGTGGGTAAAGAGTTCGGAACCCAAGGGAGGGTATTCATAGCATGCCACTCCGTGCCTCGGAGTTTGTGTTTCAGAGTTAGCGCCATTCCACGCCTCTGTAACCTGACCTTTTCCCCTCTCGGACACTAGCGTGCCTCCAACTTTGTTATTTATTGGAGGACAGGCTTGCCTTGGGTACTTAGAACCTTTACTATGAACTTTTTGTGCCTCCCTTTACCTTTACTCTTATTCCACCTGCTTCACCTTATGACTTCGGACATGCTCCAAACAACCATTGTAGGGCGTTCAATACAGACAGCATTACCAGCCTTACATTACCACTTACGGAATTCGACTGGGTAACACTATTTATTAATCTTGTACCGGCCGGATACGAATGAGGAATTAGAAAGAAACTACTGCCCTAGGAATTGGAATAGACCTCAGAGAACTTGACCTTTTTGGACAGGACCTCCTATACATCCTTTGTACCCACCCACCTAAAAACACCTTACCCCACTTACTTATTGTAGGCCCGTATGCCCCGCTATAGCCACTATCCCCGCTAGGGCAGCAGTAACTTTTCTGTTGGATAAAATCTCCCCACTATATAGGGTTCACAAGTACAGGTCTCATGCTCTCTTTCTTGGTAGGCGAATTTGCAGCATCTGGTAGGAAGAGTAAAAACTCGTTGTACTCAACGCCCTTTCTTTCCTCTAGGCAGCGTTCTTTCAACAGCGTGCCTGTTCTTTGGGTCCAGTATTTTAACTCAATTGCAGTATGTATATTCACATATAATAAATAAAATCAAATGCATTGGTAGCACCACACGTGTAGTTCGTAACGCTAGGTAATTGGTTTGTGCTATGCAGATTGTGGTATGCGGGTTCGCGGTTTCATCGGGTGGAAAGGTCCGAGGGAGTTTGTGTGGTTCGTGTGTGGTTCGATAGCAGGTTGAAAGCATTGCTGTAGGGCCGCACCACTTGGCTTTATTTGCTGGGATTGCTCGCTCGTTTCGGCAGTTTGGTTAGGCAGCGATGAAATTGCTTACTCCTTTTCGTTATCTACTAATGAATGCTCGAGGGCTTCTGGCTATGGATCTTCCTCCTGGGGGGGGCTCCTTACTTCTGGCAATTTTCACGAGGCTCATGGGAGTACCTATTAAAACTATGCTTGCTTTCTTGGGATAAGGGCCCTAAAAAGAGAGAGGGCCTAACTTCAACCCCAACAAAGTAAAGCATAAAAGGTAAAGTAGGGGGCTTTGCCGATACGGGTATGCCATTGATGTATAAAAATCTGAAATCTATTTCAGCCATATTATATATGTAATTATACAAGCGGGAATGTGGTGATGAAACTGGGCTTTCTTTAAAGGTTACTCGTGCTTTCAAGCGTGACCCGCAGAGTATAAACCCGCGCGCGTTCTCAATGCGTGACTGACAGAACTAAATCCCGCGAAGATAATTGGTCAGAAACCTGCGACTCTGTAGAACGGTGGAAGAAAGAACTTCAAAAGCTCGCCCTTCCCTCCTATCAGCTTCTGAGGATCCTAGGTTGCAAGGATAGGGCCAACTGGGCCTCCAAATCATTAATGGATGAGGTACATGGTCCCAAAAGATTATTTTCACCATCATTGGAACTCCTTGGGCAAGCTTCCATGTTCACATTTTAACTGGTTTTCATGAGAGCTCTTGAAAGCCTATAAAAGGAGGCCCTGGGGCATGTATTCCACAAGGAAAAATTGAGGTTAAGTAATGTTATGTCGGAAGAATTTAAGGGTAGCCACCCAAATTCTTTGCCTCGGCGAGACCATCCAGCCAGCCGCGTCTAACAAGTTATGGCAGTGGTTTCTAAATTTAAGAATGCAGTTATGAGGATCCCATGCACCCACGGTTGTTGTTCCTGTGCGATCAACTATTATACCAGGATAAGCAACAAATAGAGAAAGCTTCCAGGGTGGGTGAACAGAAAGTGAAATTGCATCTGCTGTTGCCAACGCCATTGCTATCTATCGTGAATTGCTAATGGCCATTGCTATTTTTCCCTCGGTATAGCCAAGCCTATCTATCAGCACGGACATCAAAAAGTAAACATGCATAGTGGAACCTCCTCCCATGGACTCATGCTGGATGTGTACCGACATATCTGGACTCATGCAAGTTACCCCCTCTATAGAAAGGAGGGAAAAGGATAGGGAAAAATTGATACAGAGATAGCCATCTTGCTTAGCTATACTGGCTTTCCCGCAACGAATAAAGAAGACCAGACCTAAGCTAAAAGCGTTACTACTACTTTAAGGGAGGCGGCCAACCAGCGGACTTAGCCAAAGAGAGGATTGTACTTAGAAGCGGTAACCCATAAGGTAGAATCTAGCTAGCCTTATTTAAACATGTTCCGATTTCGTATCATCGGAGCATTGGATAAGCAAGGTCACCAGTGGGAGGGTAACCTCTTTCGTAGCCTAGGAAGGAATTTTAAGGCCACGGGTCTATAAAGGCCCCAACCAACCAGTAATTGATCTAATTCCAAGACGACCTAGGCATACCTTTCACCTGTGAAATATCCAGATAACCCGACCCTTCAGATGATGGGTCCGCCTATCCTTTTATCCCCCTCATACCTCGTGAATCTGTCCGCTTATGTGTCTGTCCAGTTGTTTATCTATTTGTTGTGTCCAAGGAACCTAGCCAAAACCTAAAAAATCGCTTTTTCCTCCGGCGGCCCCGCTCCTGCCTGTTTCCGGGATATAGTAGTAGTCTTAATATAGCCATTTACTTTGCTTCTTGCCTCACTCACACGTTATAGCCCTTTATAGCGTCCACACACAAATTTCCAAAACATCTTCATTTAACATTTTGCCTTGGTCAAAACCTCCTTTTTATAAT
>Ga0233342_1000221_pt1 | contig 17632 bp, 8 predicted proteins | sample GEONDECOMP273_FD_180706 | JGI IMG/M metagenome (GOLD analysis project Ga0233342, IMG submission 180706) | Leaf litter microbial communities from Shasta-Trinity National Forest, California, United States - GEON-DECOMP-273 | ecosystem: Environmental > Terrestrial > Plant litter > Unclassified...
GTACTTGTTCCTTCCTTCCTCTGTCTCTGCTGTAAAGTTACTCGTTCCTGGGGCGTGAAGCGGGGAGTAGCATAGGTACGGCTTTCGGATAAGCGTCTTGTTCCTATGCAATATCCTTTTTTTCTGATCTTTGCTTTTCTGGCTCCCGAGTGAGAAGAGAATCACTAGAACTACCTCGGTTTTACTCTTTAACAAGAAAACAATGACCAAATTGGGGGAAAGAGATCGCCTGTGATTCATGGATCGCCCATGGGTAAACCGTATCCAAACCTACACGCATCCTTCTTTCAAGACAACGCGAACTGAAACATTGAAGCGAGTGCCGCTAGCGTGGGTGGGAAAGAGGACCTTTAGGTTAGGTACTCAACCTTTATTTCCATTGGGTCGGAAAGGGACTTACTTCGAACACACACCTCTAGTAAGGCGTATAGGAAGCCCCCTGATCCCGTGTTCTGCGTTGTTTTGACTCTCAAACCTTGGTAGTCTTCTGTCGGGCTATCGTTCGCATAGCGAACTTGCACATCGCTTTACATCCTGTTGCTATTCAAATGGCACAATAAGGTTCTCATGAACCACTATAGAAGCCAATGCCTCTACCCATGCCTCTATCCTTCTTTTTGCCTTCTTGAGCAGGAGGTCTAAAGAAGACAGACATCCAGGTCATTTTAAGTATTGACTTCCCTTTTTTGGAGGTTGGTTCTTGTGCCTGCGGCGCCAACAACCGCTCCTGCGGAAGCTGGCCATCCTGGTTAAATAAACAGGGATAACCTTGATTGCGGCAATGGCAGGAGTTACGGGTCAAGCACAAGTGCAAACTAGTGCTTCGGTGCAAAAGTGAGTGTAACAAACGATAATACGTTAGCCAACATTAGCGGGGTTAACGCATAGTGATACAGATAGCTCTTGGAAAGGACTTACCAAGCCCCATATTAGACGAAGTGTTTCTTTCACGTATTTACTAATTTTGGTAATTAACCAGGTCTCGTCCGTCGTGCATCCATAACCCGATTCGTACCATAGGCTTCTAACTCTCTCTATTGGCTGACTAACAAACCTGGTTGGAGTTAACGTTAGGGCGCACGCAGGATGGTCTACATTGAGGTTATTTAAGGATATTTAAGCAATGCGAGGGGCATAAAGAATATCTAAGAGATAGGGAGGGATAACCTTCTCGCCGCTACGGGAAAGAAGGGATAACCCTGAGCTACTCGAGCTACTTAGACCCATAGTGATTGATGGATTGATGGTAGAAGGCCTTTCCTGTCATTAATAAACTTGGGATAATCCCGTTTAGCAGGAAGGGGTAGCACTCGAACTAGCCCTTAGGGTCCAGTAGAGTCTCTTTCCTTGACTTGCTCGGGAGAAGGTGCTTTCCAGTCCCTTGGGAGGAATAAGCACTACTGATTTCCGGATCCATCAAGTCCAGAAGAAGGGGAAGGAGGAAAACTCTAACAAGCCAATTTATTCTCTCTCTTGCCTAACCTAACGGGTGGAAGGAGATCCCTAGCAACTATTTGAGCGGGAGCGAGGAACCGATTATCAGGCTTCGCCTTAACGAAAGACTTGCTATCCATAACGAGGTAAGGGCTGTGCTACTGCCTACGAACCTATGCCTATTAACCGGGCCAGGAATACCCCATCCAGTAGTACAGACCAGACTCTAGCCAGTCGATACAGACCAGACCCCAGCCAGTTATTGCGGAAGTGCTAATCCCTTAATTGAGACCAAGGAAAAGATACCATAGCGATACCATTCCTAGCTAGATTCATGGAATTGACCAGGTAAGTTGTAGCAACGCGACGTGGTAACGCGTGAAACTGGATAGCCTTTTCGCCGGGATGTCTGCCTTTTCTTCTTGCTTAGATTTCTTTTGGGGGAAGCATGAGTCCCTGCGGGGCAATCGGTTCGAGTGATAGTGACTGGATATATTTGGTCGGTATAAGGCAATGGGTTAAGCAGTTACATCAAGTGGTTCCGTCAATCAGTTGGTATAAGTTGGTCAGTTCCATCAGTCAGTCAGTCAACCACTATATATCGTCTGTCTGGCTGTCTTCCTTATCTGTATCGCCTAGCTTTCTTCCCTATCTATCTCAACTAGATATATTTATTCATTGGGGTAGGTAGTTCTAAACATAACTTGCAAAAGATAGATTCATTTACGCCTAACACGTTTCTACACCTTGATTGCTTCTACACAATTTAAAGAACCTCTCCATTCGCGAGGTCTTTCCTTACCGATCATAGGCGTTCAATACCCAATCCGATCGTACGCCTGTAACTAACCAACCCTAAAGATAGGGTTTGAACACTCTCCCGACTCCGGCCCCCCCACCCAATAAGTAACTTAGGAAAAATGATCAAATTCAAAGTTTCAGTAAGCCCCGATATCCTCGCTTTAAGTAGTAATGTCCTTCTTTCTCTAGTGAGTGTCAGGAGTTCGAAAGTAGTCATTTATAGAGCCATCCTATAATCTAGTATTCCTTCCATTTCGAGTGCCATAGTCCGCGTGGTATCCCTATCATTTGGATAGTAAGAACCTCGCCTAGATCCATTCATATCCAAATATATATCCAGATCGCGATCGATATAGGTACCCTGCACCTGTAGCAGCATCACTACCAGTTTGAGCAGCAAATGAAAGCATAGATCAAGTGCCAGATCAAGATAGAGCAGCAGTTACATGTGCAAGTGCAGATGTGGTTGGATCCAGATCGAGCAGAGTCATATCCAGTCCCAGGATAAAATTCTTGAAGTAGCACCAATTGCATAAGCAGATTACCCAGCAAGAGTTTAACTAGGCATGATACGAGGAGAGAGATCTGTCGCTTAGGTTCGGACCACACATCCCCTTTGCGTGCTTGCGGATAAACCCCGAGGGTGAGCTACGGGAAAAGGACCATGTACCTAATACACTAATAGGAATTACTTATGGGAATGGCCGGATAGCGCTATTTACCCAAGGTATCACCACCCACAGCAGAGGAAACACCGGTTTAAGCTCCTTTAGTTGCGGAGTCAGTCCCTAGCAACAGGAGGTTCAGCTTCGTCACCAGCATCAGTAGCAAGGGCAACCCATTTAATCTTTTAGTGGTTATATCTTCTTTATTTCCCCCTCTCCGTGCGTGCCTCGCTCGCGTCCTTTAACCTAACTCAGGGCAGGATATTACATAGAGGCGTGGAGTCTGGTTGCCACAAAAGCAAGTTCTTTACCCCATAAAGGAAGGGAGGACTATATTTTATGGTTTTTATGCTGACAGGAACACAGTCAGTGGGACCTACTGGGATCACCTTTATTTTAAAAGCCCGCTTGGATGGATAGACTACAGTCAGGCAATTTATATACAGTAAGAAGACACTTTGAGAGAGCAAGCACACGGGGACGGGGCTTGGGATTGCTAGAAAAGGGGATAACTATCCTGATCCAAAAGATCATCAATATAGTCGCAAAAGGTCGGTTGTGGATATGGAAGGAACACTACCACTGGATAATATGCAAAGAGAAGCTGCTATAAGTATAAGATATTTCAATTTCTCTTTCGTTAATGTATGTAATAACTCTTTATTATATTGGCCTTCCCTTATAAATGGCCTCATGGATGTTTAGACCAACACGAGAGCTGGAACAACTCAGTCCAAGCTTCCATAGTCTGATTTCACTTTCACTTACTCAAGTAACCCTCCCACTTCTCCATTAAAACACGAGTCACCGGCGACGCTCGCCCTTTTATAATTAAAGCTCTAAATCCTCAGGGAGAGAGCTTTTAGAGAAGCACCGGCTTAGTGGCTTTTTAATAGATAGGGAGAGCGGAGAGGATAGTTCGTTATTACATACGTAATATGATGGATTCATGCGGGGCGCTGTCGCTCACTGGATTCTAGATAGAGAGGTTTGTTCCTGATGCTCCGGGTGAAACATTCAATTCCCAGGGGGTGAAGGCTGCTATCGTATCACAGATCGTTCATTCGTCGTTCGTCATGCTATGGTTCCCAAAATGTGGCCTCTCGACTCTGGACCCACCACTCTAGCTATAATATACAATGCATTATTGAGCACCGTATCCCGTTCGGTTGCTTAGCCAATTACTTTACTACTTATTATTGAACAAATTGATGTGATCCAGATGAGCCGGGTCCAAGTATCTATTTCCAGGTTGAGGGAAGTGCTTGCGCTTTCTTCTAATTATCAGAATAGAATATCGATTCATAACAGATTAAGCCATTAGGCGTGAGTGCGACTATGATTACTATTACTATTATGCAAGTGATAATCCCGCAGTTGTTACTACTCAGTGAGTACCCCCTTTTGGCTCTTACGGGGAGCGAAGACCGGGCGGGCCCGAACGGAGCAACCGTATCCAAACCAAGTTTTTGTCATACGAGATAAGATGGATACTCAATCTTAATCCTGGATGGGCCAGCTGATGCGAGATTGTGCTTAACAGTAAGCAGTTCTCTGATAAGGGCATGATACCACCAGCCCGATGAGCGGTCCTCTCTATCTATAATCGCCGCATCCTCACTCGGCCAATCTATGAATCCTTTCCCTCAATGAATGCCGTTCGAGCCAGCCCGAGGCAGAGGTAAAAAGGGCTTATAAAAGAAGTCCAATAGAATTTCCTGGAATGCAATGCGCACGGTCCTTAAATGTTTTATGCTCTTTATTTAGGCTTTAGCAACCAACCAGGAACGAATAGAGATGGATAAATTGGGTAGAGTATTTAGCGCCACTGCTGTTTAGAATTCAGGGTTCTGCAGTACCGGGCAAGATCTGAGCAATGAAAGAAGAAGGGTTATAGCTCCGCATATTGACCACTTCCATGTCTGATTCCTTATTGTTTATTCTCATGGTTCGATGCTGCTGCCCGGGTAAATAATACTGTTTGAATCTTAATGCGGGAATGAGTATCTAGAAGGAAAGGAAAAAGCGTTGCCCACGCTCAATGCCCAATAGTGGAGTACTTTTAGGGGGAAGTGAAACGATATTGGAATGAGCGGGGGACATACTGGACAACTCCTCTCCGCTCTGCCATTTGCTGCACAGCTAATTTGATCGCATGGATATAGAATTAAACCATAGGGGTCTGCCTGTATCGGCGTCGGCTGCGAACAACTGGATGAAAGGGAATCAAATCCCTATCTGTCAGTCTGAGGAATCTCCTTTTATAACGGACCCCATTCCTATTTTGGCAGAACGACCTGAGATACTTGCAGCACGAGGACTCGACCCGGTGCTTACTTAACCCCCATAATGGGCAAGGCGATTCAAAGAACATAAAGATTTGCTAATTGGAGCCAAGTGGGCACCTTTCCGATACTTTAAACAGCGTTGATCCTCGACCTATCTTAAGAGCTCTCTCCCTATGTTGATTATAGATAAGAGCTTTCAAAGGCCGAGACTAGTGTGAATCCTACCGATTTCTCCCTTTTCTTTCCAGTTATCTCTAATATAAGCTAATCCAAAATCCCCTCAACCTGACATAAAGCTTAGAAAGAGCAATGCCTGATCTTTCCACCCTGTTCTTATCCTAGCTAGGCCGGGTGAGTGGGATACTCGGATTGGCTCCCGGGCTCGGCGGTTGGGCTACTTACTTGGCAGCTACTAAATCGACTTGGATACTAGGGCTGGGTGCTCTCACGTTATGGGCAAAGCCAACTAGCTCTCCCGTTGTTCCTTCCTGAAAAATCTCTGTGAACGGAGATCTGGTTCTCTTATTAGGTATATTTTTGATATCTTATTTAAATCAGCATTAAAAAGCACTCTGTATGATATACCTGTAGTATAAGGTGGCTAAGACAAATTTTGTTATCCACTAAGTACATGCCGGTACAGATAAGTTCTCAACTAACTATATGCATGCTCGTAGTAGAGGCATTCCAACTATTTTATAACTAGCCGAGAAGTTATAAGCTATATGACGGTAGTGGGTTCATCGATGGCGGCGATCGAGTGCTACATATAATATATATATTGGCCTGGCCCTCACGCGTGGGACGCATGAGCGCTATATTATATATATTCCCCCCTCACCTTCCTATCGTCAGGTTTGCTATATATAAATCTATATTACCCAATAACACCACTTCACTTACCAGGTCTTAAGTTTTTGTTGTAAGGCACGAGAGATAAGCCAAAGAGAAGTTATTGAAATAGACTCTTAATTTACGCCCTATTAAGGTGGGTGAGCGGCGGTGTAAGGTGACTCAGTAAGTGAAGTAAGTGGGTACTGTTAAGAGACAGTTATTACTGCCATAATGGCCTTGTCTTCGAAAGTTATTTGGCATGTTGTTCGTACAGGTCTCACAGATAGATAGCGGGTTTAACAGGGATGCCCGAATATCTATTGATTGCCCCTTGTGGACTATTACCTAACACAAAGTGAACAAATCCATCAGGTTCGGGGTTATACCAAAAGTGAGCCTTACTATCGTTTCGCTGGGTCGATTCGGCCAGAAAAGTAGAGATTAGGAAGAAAATGGCAAGATACATTGCGAGGAATACTATTGCTTGTACTATTGAGTGGCGAGATAGCGCATAGTAAAAGCGGGGGTTCCCTGCTTCACCCTCCCTACCGCCGTTTGAAGAGCAAGGAATAACATAGCCAGAGGTCTCATTATGTAAGTCAGGTGCTAGGCTCACATGTTTCACTTACAATTGAGTTGGTAAAGTCCTAGGAGAATACGGAAAGGATTTGAAGGAATCCAACCAATCTCGTTGGGCGATAGTATACCTATACTATAGGGAGGGAGAAGGTCCGCAGGCCAAGCACGACCTCCATCCAGGACTATGTCAATCGGGCTTCCCCTTAAAAGCCCTCCCTATGGGCCCACCCAGGTATAGTTTGGTTGTCCACCCTAGGGAGTACGGACTTGGCGTAATCTATTTGCCATCCCATCATAGTGCCCGCCCACAAGAGTATGTATCCAAGGTGGGGTAGGTCACATAAGCACTACTTATCTAAGGGCCAAACCTGTGGGGATTCATAACGACTTATAATAGTGAGTAATTCCCAGGATGAAGACCGACCCATCAGCACCGGAACTGATTTCGGAAGGAAGGGAGTTCAATAAAGCCATAGCTTCCATTCCAACGGCATCTAGCTCCGGCCAGAAGGATTGTTTTAAATACCCTCCGAGCTACCCGGGGCTAAGGCAGGGACCCAACTAGAAAGAGATGTTGGCAGTGGGCTGGGGAGGAGCCATCCTTTGTTAACTGAAGGTCCTCCATCCTGAACCCCCGGTCCTTGTCCTTGCCCTATATTAAATAACACAGCTGAACAGAGGATCCTTGCCTGTAACCAACCTACTACTGGACATACAACCTACCGAACTTACTCTTTCAATGGACCGTACCTACCTGTAGCACTGGCCCTACAGCACTGGCCCTACATAAACTACTGCGATGCATAAATCACTACAGAAACCAATGTACTAGTGTTCACCCCTACCGGGGGGTCGCTTACACTCCTAATAACAAAAAAATTGCAAAAGAGTACCCCAGGGTAAAATATAGAGTAGGGTGGGCTCCCGTAGACCAGAGATTCCCTGATTGGTCGTTTGGAGTTCCTTGCCTTGGCAGGCTATTGGTCTCCTCGTATCTTCGGCTTTCAGCACGTAGGTTTCTGAAAAAGTATACCCTGTGGGTATCGCAGTATATAACCAATTGCTCCCAGTAACGTCTGCCATCCTGGTAGGAATCCTCCTCAAACTATCTCCGAGTTACCTCTTCGATGCGCATTCGGTGCAAGATTCTTAATAGATATATTATACCATCCCGTACTTTGTGATGATTTGAGTTAAATCAACAGTGAAATAAATGGATTTAATTGGCCCTTTAGAATAACGTAGGCCGAAAGGCGCTATGAACTGCGATAGCTTTTTAGAAGGACAAATAAGGGAGCGAGGAGCGAAAGAAGAAAACGAAAATGTGTTCTTGTTAGCTCATTTTTAGAACATGGATAGATAGACCTTTTACTATACTTCACCAACCGAAGAACCCAAGGTGTTACTAAATGGATGGAAGTTCAATCAACTACTTCTAATAGTGGAAGGATATAATTTATATCACGGGTGGATCTTTGATCTCATTCAGTGGGCCAGGTTGGGTAGGAAGAACCGCCTTCTCCTGGTAAATGGACAGATAGAGTGATTTCCTTTCCTTACTACAACTGTGTCGAACAAGCTACCGATCGATGAAAATGCCCTAATCATTTAAAAGACCCTTCTAATAATTATCCTAATGCTCCAACCACTCCCACTTTTGATTATTCCTAAAGAGTTCACACGACTCCTTATTTAATTCATACGGCACAAACTCATTAGAAGACTGATCTCCGCTACCCTCCCACTCTCTTTCTATTTTCTACCCCACCTTCCAGATGATAGTATGCCCCCGATGGAATGGAGGACCCCCCGATCTAATCTAATACGATTTAAAAAGAAAAAGGGGAAGGGAGAAATAATGATTAAAAGTAAAGGGTTTTTATGAGTGATCTTTCGTTTTGTGCTTAACGATCAATCAGGAAAGGGGGTGAGAGAGGCCAACTTCCTCCCTACTTTCTTTCTATCAACAAATCTTAGATAGAGTATCTCTTGATTGCTGCTGTGATCACCACTAACTTTAATATATATAAAGGGGAGAAACCCAGTTATTTTCAATTGCTCGAGCAGTAGATCTTCTAATTCAAATGAGTCAGATTATAATAAGAATTAGTAATATGATGATGATTATAATGAAGCGGAGAAGGGATCAACTCAACTAACTAATCTATCTAAAAATCTTGTCAGGTATAAAGAACCGAGCTTCCTTATCTCTTTGATTGATCAATCAATATTTCATTTCACTTAGTCGTTCCACAGTCGAGCTACCTACTTAGATAAGGGTTGCAATAACCTCCCGGTGGTTCCTTATTTGGCAAAGTCCCAGCCGGGTAGCTCGCTCTTAGATCATATAAGATATATAAGTTAAGAAGAGCGCTTTGTTTGGTAATTCCTCCTCCCATAGTCCCTCCTCCCGAACCTATGGGATCGATCCTGCCCTCTAACTAGGATTTATTCCGATTGAAGAGAGTTTAGTAGCCCCATGGACCCCGGAAAATGATGGGGAAGAAGCGGGTTTATTGAAGAGTCTAAATAGCGAGCAGCTCATGCCCTTTCACCTCGATTTCATAATGATTGGAAACGTATATAGTGCGAAGAAGATAGATCCAAATGGAAAGAGACCACTACGAAACTTATATATTGCTCAAGGCTGCGGTTTGCCTACCTTTACCTTTATGTTTTCCCTAAAGTATCCTGAGCAAAGATGACCTTCTGCTTGCTCAAGATCTTTTTCAATGGCTTTAGGAGTGATCTTTTATAATGATCATCGAACGTAAGCTCTGGATCTCAAGATATCAGAGTCTCAGCGACCGCTCCGATCATGCTCAAGCAAAAGGTATAGTAATAGAGAGTATTCAGCCTCTCTATCCCTCCAATTTGAAAACCCAGAACACACAGTTTAGGGAGGTCCGGGTTAGAGTGGCGATCAAGAGCACACAAATCGATTAAGAAAGATCGGAGGTATTGTTACACCAGTTTTATTTGAGATTGCTCTAAAAGGAACACATTTGATTGGATCAACCAGAGGTCCGTGAAAAGTTCTGCTTGCTCGAGATCTTACCTTCATCATCAGAAGTAGAAGATATCACACTTGATTGGAAGGAAAGGATGAGCACTCAATAAAGAATCATCAGTTCTATAACTACTTCTTGGAAAAGAAATAAGCACAGCTCGGTTATCTTAGGATTGGAAGTCCCACCCATTCAGAGGTTTAATAGTTTATCATGTTTATTAATAATCCCTTATTAATTGAATCATTGAGGAGGGAGGAATTTAGATCTTAGATCTTAGTACACCTCTTTTTGAATGTCTGTTCTGTCATTCCAAACCTTAAAGCAAACCAACCTTATTGTGCTTGCTCTAATAGAAGTGGTAGTTCCTGCCCTCGAGCTAAGATCATCTAGGGTTGTACAGGGAGGGTGGTCTAATAGTAATAGCCCGATCAATCAATCACCGGCTTGATGACGCTCAATAATCTAAATTATGGTCAGTCAATAAGGGCTATCTATCAATGCCCCGGGAAAGGAAAGAGAAATCGCAATTAATACTAGTAGGGTAACCAAAACTATCCTTTTTTAGCATTTATTAGATGGGCTTGGTGATTTCTGCAAAGTTTGGTAAAGCCTGATGAAGTTTATTCTACCAAAGAATGGATTGCACTATTTGCCTACTTGCGGGCAAAGGCACCTGCTGAATACCACGGATCCTTTCTGGGTCAATCTTGATACCTTCTTTGGATACTATGTGCCCCAGCAACTTCCCTTCATCAACTCCGAACACGGACTTCTTGGGATTAAAGGATATACCAGATTTTGTTAACCTTTCAAATACCTGTCTGAGATGATGGACATGTGCACTTCCCTTAGATCGCTCCAAGGAAATTTTTGTTTGGTACCCATTTTATTCAAGTAGGCGAAGGACAAAGCCTTAATATCCTCAGCATAAATGCCCCATGAAAATACTAATCTTTCTGTATAACAAAATCTCTTTGGCCCAAACATTTCTACCTTTCACTAATTGGATATAAACCTTATGAATACCCATTTGGAAAAGCTAATGAAAAGCTTTTTATTCGTGGTTTTCAGGCACACTGACCTAGATTTAGGGTGAAGACTAATGGGATACTTCTGGGACAACAATATGGGAAGTAAAGAATATCCGGCGGCATAACCAGAATAATTGCGTGGAAGTGGAAGAAGTGAAGTTACCCAATATCGACAGCATTCTTTCTGTGTTTGTTTTTTATTCTCTTTACTATATTATATCTATCCAGATATATACTCTTGTACGAGTAGTCACAAGGTATAGGGAGAAATAAATCTAGGGTGTAAGGTGGTCGGTTCTTCGTCGACCAATGGAAAGCATGGGAGAGTGTATCGAAACGAGATACATTATATATGATATTATGCTTGCTGCCAGGGCCAGGCGTTAGTAGAGGTTATGGTGTAGAGATAAATAAAGGAGTTTCAGTGGTGATATAATTTGGGGCTTTTGCGCTATTGGTGGTGGGACCCCACTGATAAGCCTTCAAGTGGGGCTCAAGCACGTTCAAATGGTCATAGAATTTAGTTCTTTCCCACCTCAACTTCTACCTGCCTGCCAGACTGTATACAAATTTAGAGAATGCTTCGACCTGTAGTCTACTATTGAAACTATGCTGCTGTTCCTCCTATCTCTCCGCTGCTATAGCCTAGAGTCCAGTTACTAGACTAGCTTGCATAGAGACCTTTTAACTACGATCTAATCATGGAGACGCCCTGGCCATTATTCCTCTAAGCCTCAGTGGATAAACCTGGTCCGAGGATCTTCTTCACCGGGCCTACTCTTCACTGGTGGTGCTGCAAATACACGATGTTTATAGAGGAGGTTTGCCATGCTCACGAAGCCATCCATGAACTGCATGCACATGGGCAGGTTTCAAGCGCATAGAGAAAAGTTTACCTGTCTCTTTAATATATAAATCTACACTAGTTTCCACCTGCTTCCTGAGATTGAACACTTCTTCCCACCTTCCGAGCATGGATACGTTGCTCCTATAGCAGCTATCGACTGTGAGAAACAGGTGCATCTAACTACCTAGATTTGGCATAGATACTCATAGAAGAAGCTGGTCGTCTCCACAGCTCTCTCCATGGATTAACATGCATGTGCCATTGAAAAATAGAATATGGTGCCAATAATCATAGTTCGGACTAGTTGATGCTGGATACCCGCTACTGAGACCAGGTGGATATGCCGGAGCTGGGTTCAGAGACTCCGCTTGGTTACGACTCTGTGTGGTCTCTTCACGTGGTTCATATAAGATACTGGCATAGAGACGTTTGCACTTGGATCTTCATAAGACCTAGCTAGAAATCTTATGAAATTCAACTTATATGGTGGGGCGCCTAGGGGCCTATCTAATTGACTTGGGATTCTGCTGGAGGCTCCTAATTGCCATGGGGGACCCTGGGATCCTCCAACTAGCCCTAGTCCGTATTTAGCATTGATACTAAGAACTTGAACTTGCATCTTAAACCAGCATCTCTACATCTATTGTTCATATAGGACCTTGGACTCTACTCTGGAGGCCTCCTCCTAGACCTACCCACCTAGTAGAGTTATGGCCATAGAGGTGTGGTTACTATACAATGTCACATAGAGAAGTTATAGCTCTGAGACGCTGACCTTGGACTCGCCGCACCTATATGACCCTCCGGGACTAAGCCAAAAGGAGAGGTTTCACTTTTCAATCTCTACGTCCTTCTGGGGGCCTGGCCATACTGCCTGAACCCGCTGATGAGCTCCTATAATCTAGTTCCACTAGCTCTATAAGACCATACAGATATTATCTCTCGCCATATAGACGTGTTAATATATGATGTCTCCATGGAGAAGTAGTCATTGCAACGAAACTTACCTTATTTCGTTTTCCCTTGGACTATCCATCTCCACTTGGCTCCTCTCCTATATTGGGCTCTCCTATAATCTAGTTTTCCACTAGCTCTTTACTATTTGCACTTGCATGGAGAAATTGAATCTCTATGGATCGCCATGGATATGGTTGAACTTGCCCAGAGTAAGTAGTGCCATCTTAGTTCAGGCTAGTTGTTGCTGGATCCACTACTACGTACTAAGCCAGGTTCAATGCCAGAGCTGCTGGGCTGATAGAATCCACTAGTAGAGACGTTGACACTTACTATGATCTTCATAGTCATGAAGCTTACCAATGGTTCATCTATTATATTGGCATAGATACGTCTCAATTTTCCCCGGAAAATACCTAGCGGAGATAACTCTCTAAACTAGCAGACCTCGCCATAGCAGCTTGACCTATGTATGCCCCATTGTACGTGGTGCTTTGCAGCTCCATGGCAAGTACGATATTGCCATGGAGAACCTGTAGTCATTACCTGCTGGGTTTAACCTTGGCATATCTATGTTGGTTTTTTTGAGGTGATAGCCTTGGTGAAAGCCAGAATATTACCAATTCTAATTTGCATCGATACGTTTACACTCGGATTCGCATGGAGAAATGTTAACCTAAGACCTATATGCAGCCATACCTAGACGATTAATATATGAATCGGCATGTATAAAAGCTTTGCTAGAACCCCAGAGAACTAATTTCCTTGTTGCCGCTCTGACAACTACATACCTCATAGCAGCTATGAACCGGAACTACTACCACCTCTTATTATATGAGCTCGCCCTGTAGACGTTTACACTATGCATATCTACATGTGCATATATACTGGGTTTAACATATGATATCGGCATAGAGACGTGATACTTTTCAGACCTAGCTGGGCTAGACCTAAATTCCATGAAGCTTACCTCCTTCCAGCCAATCTCAACAAACCTTCTTTGAGAATCCTACTAGTGTCCGTCCACCTCTCCTTTGCCCCGAAGCAGCTGACCAATGTTCATATACAATGTTGCCATATCCACTTCACATATTATACTTGCATCCATGGAGAAGATCTCGCTCGGAAACCTAACAACCTGCAGGCCTTTACGCAGCCATATCTACCTACTACCTATACCTATTACTATATGATATTGCATATAGACTTGTTCGGATTCACCTGGTCCTCTCGGATCTTCACTGGGCCTACTCTTAACCGGTACACTTGGATCTTCATAGCCACTTGTTCATATATAATGTTTCCATATCTACGTGTGCCTATATTTGAACCTATCTGCCTGAGCTCCAGCAAACCAACTATTCTACTTTGTAGTATGGTGCCTACGTGTTACTATATGATGTCATATAGAGAAGTTCTAGCTCTCTCTGAGACGTTGACACTTGAACTTGCATATATGATGCCATATCTACGTGGTTCATATACGATGTCATCATAGAGCCAGCCGTTGACACTTACTTGCTTGGATCTTCATATCTACCTTTGTCAACGCATAGAGAAAGAAGTTTTAACATACTCTTAACAAAATGGACGAAAGAGGACCTTTTTCTAGCAGTCTTACCAGACCTTCGTTCTAACCATTTTCGTACCTTTTAGCACACAAATAGTGAAACAACTCGTGATACAAATAATGACTGGATCTTTCCTTAATGATAAGTACTTACCCAATATCAGCAAGCGAAGCGATCCCACCAACGCTAGCAAGCGAAGCGAAAAGTACTACGCTAGCAAGTCATAAGGAAGGGAACAGAGAGAGGAGAAGAAAGGCAAGTAAGTGCTCCTTTAAGATAAATGAATCTCTAGCCCTTCGGGTAACTTGTTTCAGAGGGAATTGAACTATTTTGCAGAGTGTGGTTTAGAGTTAATGAAGAATGCCTAATGAGTGGGATGATAGCTACTGCTCTTGGGAACAAGAGGCTGATGGGAACTAACTGCGCTATTAATGGGGAATGAGTGAAGACAGATGCCCTGGGAATGCCTGTTAGTTTTGTCTAATATGGGGGAATCATAATGTAGCTAGTCTTTATTTCCTTGACCGAGGAATAAGAGAATAGAAGACTTATACCGGGGAATACGTCACCGAGTCTTTCCTTTTCCTGCTAGTCATAAGGAAGGTAACAAAGTATATATCCTTTAGCCCGAAGGGAATATTGATTTCCTGGGCGGGCCTACTGGAATACCTTATATGATAGGGCATATTGGAGGGCGAGCACATTGACCAGACCTTTGCTGTCAATAAGAAATCTCCTTCCTTCCCACTTCACTCACTCGAAGGTGGAATGGAAGCATTACTGTTCTCCACCCATTGAAAGATGCGAGATGGTGTCATCCGGCAAACTTCACTGGTTCATCCTTCTATCCAACGACCTTCCCACTTAAGTAGTGAAGATTCTAATGAAACGCATATAAACGCCCAGATTACGGGCACCCTATGGAGAACACTCGAACTCTCTCCTTCCTGTAGGCAAGCACTCGCAAGTGTAGGTAAGAGTAAGAGTAAGGCAAGTCATGAGGCAATGGATGGGTGGTCAATGGTTTCACAACCTTTGATTCAATATTGGTTGGCACCACAGATGGCTAGTCTGAATGGTATCGTAGTATAAATGGCTACCGTAGTCCCACTGCTACCGTGGAAAGATGGCGAACGTAGAAAAACGTATGAAGGTGGACGTATGATAGATTGCCTAACTCAATACATGATGGCATAATGGATATTTTGATGGCATATGAAGGCGAATGTATGAAGGTGAACGTACTCTGAGGAAGGCAAGTCTCCTCGCTATCGCTCGCATACGCTCGTACAAGAATGGGTATAAGGAAGGACTGCTCGCGATACTACTTCTTATGTAGACCCTTTTTAAGGGCGTAATTACATATATAAAGAATGAAAAGCAGCCGGCCACTCTGACCGAAGTTGCTTATCCGTTCTCCGCTTCCTGGAGTTATATGGCTCTTGAGAGACCTCCTTTAGTAACTGACTGGGGATCACCGACCCTCTATTTTTTACTCTCTTTAATATTTTCCTCTCTTGGGTCAATAAGGAGGAATTTCTCGCAGTAAAATGACGGATCCAGAGTTAGTCTTATTGGCAAGATGACCTGAAGGAAAGATCTGTTGAACTAGACCAGCTCGACAAAGGCCATCTCTTTAGACTAATGCCTTTACTGCCTAAGAACTCTTATCTCTTGGAAGGCCATCTCAACTAATCATTTCGACTAATGGAAGGCCAGGAACCAGAGTAAGACCCAGGAGGGAATGCCTGGTAAGGCATTCTCTTTGAAAGGAAGACCAGTCTCTTTATCATAAGATATCGGAAGGAAAGGAAGGCGATTTTACGAATCGAAATCGGAGCGTTAGCGAGGAGACCACCTGTTATTGTTCTAGTTCTTATTCTAGTTCTAGTTTATTCACTAAACTAAAGGAAGGAAGAAGTAAATTCCTCTCCCTGCCGGTCGAGCGACTCCCTCATTGGTTTCCAAAGTAATCTCTCTAGAGCTCCGATAACCTAGAAGGGAAGGACCTTCTTTCAATACGTTCAAAAGCTTGTCTAATATGTAGAAGGAGGCATCACTGGACCTTATCTGGCCTTCTCTTTTATAATAATCCAGCCTCTCTTATCATTTCAAAGCGGGGGACCTTAGTCATAGCAAAAGTCAGTGCCTTAAAAAAAAGAAACTAACCATAGATATGAGCATTGCATATCTCCCTATTAAGTCCAGTGGCAAATAGAATTCCGTCCCTCCTATTTTAAGGGCATAATCATTTCTGAACCAGTAATTGCCGGGTTCGCTCTCTAACCTGCAGCTCTTTCTCCGCTAATTACCTCTTTCTTTCAATGAGGCAGGGAATATATATCTCCTGAATCTAGCCTCACCACCTTCCCATAAAATTAGGGCAAGTACTAGCTTAAGAAAGAATGCTGAATCTGTATATATCAATGCAAGGCCAAATAAGACTCACCTGCGGTTGAGCTTGCTGAACTGAAGCAAAGGGGCTCCAAAGCCCCATCTTCGGATGGGTTATTGTGCTTCCTGGTATGTCTCAACCTCCAACCTTGTTATGGGTAAGTAGATGGTATGTGCTAAAAAAAGTAAGTATGGAATGAGAATGGCTCAACACTTCAGGAATTATTGAAGCAGCATAACAGTACTTTTGACAGTTATATGTAATAGTGAACCCCCAAGCCCTTTTTATATATTTGTTAAGGACACCCCTCTTTACAAGGTCTTGGCTTTTGGTTATTAAATATGACTTTTTCAAGGCTCTTTTTAGTCATTAGGGGTTTTATATGATCCATTATAACTAACTTATCCTTTGGGAGGCACAGATAGCTTTTATTCTGCGGAAAAAATGTAATTTATTTACTGTTACGGGGCAGTGCACTTATTGGGGCTTTTTCTGCGCTACCAGTCTTTTATGAAGGAAACTTGCGCTGAGCCGACGCGGGGTTTATGAAGCCGGCGCTGAAAGTGCAGCTTTTATACAGGAAACCTGCGCAGCCACTTTATGGTCAACTGAAAGGGTATTTTTTTCTTTTCCTGAGAGCTGGGGGTATGTTATGTAATGATGAGTATCAGCTGCAGAAATATATGAGAAGGATCATGGATGATGTATGAAGGCTATAATGCTCAATTCGGGATGGTTAGGAATCAGTTTGGGACGATTTAGGCCAAGTGAAAAACTTTTTTGTTATAACAGAAGGCGCCCTGATGTGTGAGGTTAGGAGCAAATTGTATTACCAAAGCACATTCTAGCTTTTCTGCAACAGGATAACCAAGAAAGGAGGAGAGTGTCCCAAGAAGGAGAACCACCTGCAAACACAGGTCAACCATGAGGAAGGTGCATACAAAATTGAAATAGGGACGAGGCGGGCATACCCATGCTCGTCGAGATGTCTCCACAGTACAAGAAAAAGATATGACTATGGAAAATCTAAAGGGCTATGACCAGTGTAGACAGAAATGGGGTGTACAAGTACAGCAAATGAGCCTGGCTAAAACATGGGCCCAGGCTATATAAAATAATATCATAGTTAGTTATAAATACATGATCCTAGGCACAATAAGCCAGGGTAAAAAGAACATTTGCACTGAAATAGACATCATAGTGTCTCAAGGGATACTGGTAT
>Ga0233342_1000222_pt1 | contig 17573 bp, 10 predicted proteins | sample GEONDECOMP273_FD_180706 | JGI IMG/M metagenome (GOLD analysis project Ga0233342, IMG submission 180706) | Leaf litter microbial communities from Shasta-Trinity National Forest, California, United States - GEON-DECOMP-273 | ecosystem: Environmental > Terrestrial > Plant litter > Unclassified...
CTAAGTCCGCCAAGTAAGGCACCCGCCAAGACCTATACCAGCTAATACTCTCACATCAAGATAGATTTACAACAGCTTGTTACATATGTTGATTCCACATTTGAGCTTCATAGCCATACACTTTGAGCACACATAGCTGCACCTCACATAGCTGCACCTCACATAGCTGCACCTCACATAGCTGCACATATACACTACTCACTCATCTGCGGCGCGGCGTCAGGTTCAGAGCAGGCCCCGAGTCTCTTTCTTCCTTCAATCATCAAAGCAGCATATCTGTCACAGTTCGTTCGTTCGTTGCGCCGTCCGTCAGACAACTGCTTTCCTCACATTATTCCTTCATCCATCCCGTCATTGGTTCCTAACCCACCTGTTGAATCATAAAGAAACAAGCTATCGTAAACCTATCCCTATCGATCCACCTTTGCAGACAACACCTCTGGTGACATCTACCGGTAAGGAGATTATATTTCTTTCTATATTTATTGGTGCACCTCAAAACACTGTTTGTTGGCTTTCGTTGGCAGTTGTCCGTCCGTAGTTCCCATATCCGCTGTATCTGTTGCCGTGTTGTAGTTGCCGTATCCGTCGTAGTAGCTGCCGTCGTTGTTGTATTCGTAGTTGCCGTAGTTGCCGTAGCCTGGCTCCCCTAACCAAGAAGAATGGGTATTGTTCCTTAAGTCAATGTGGATTGGTAAATAAGGATTGGTCCCAGAAAGCATAATGCGTATTGGGTGAAAGGTTATTCCTCCTTCTTCTTCCTGAAAGGTTTCTTATAACTCTGTCGGTTCTGTCCATGAGGGGGACCGTGAAACTGGTAAGTTCACATAGGATCACCTAAGTGGTACGGGTGGGTACTGCGTAAGGGAATGTAAGGATTGGGAGCTGAACGCGTAGACCTGAACAGCAAGTTTGTTATGTGTGGGTTTGTTCCGGTCGATCAAAAGTGCTCTTAGCTATTTTCTAAAGAAAACACTCATATGAGGTACGAGTATGAGGACCTACGGTTCCTCATTTGTTGGGGTTCCAATGGGTATGGTCCATCGGGGTCGAGAGCTCTAAATTGTCTATAGGGGGTTGGGGGGGAGGCCCGGAAAAGAAAGGATTTATTGATGAGATGACTCGATAAATTAGTTTGAGGTTAGGCCGACGGACAAACAGCCTTAGTTTGGGGTGAGGCCCGGATACTTATTGAATCAATTAATAGATAACATAGTTTGAGGGACGAATCACAGCGCCACATGCCCTGGACACTCACCCAGGAGGGCCCGGTACGATTTCAGGGCCCAATACCCATTTACCTTTCAGTCCGCCTCTCAGTATGCATCCCCGCATTCACTCTACCGCATTAAATATGCATTCAATTTAATACGTACCTGCCAACATATGCCGAGAGGGTAGGTCCCACGAACGGACGGATCGATACTAACACAAGATAGAAGGAAGGGAAGGATCAAGTAATCCAAAATGGCTTAGAGGAGGCACACGTCCTAGGTGAAGGTGGACAATAGGAGGGGTAAGGAGGAAACGAAGAAAGAAAGGGAGTCAACTGCTCATCCTGTTTAAGGTGTCCTAGAGGAGGCTCGATCTCTAGGTCTTGAAGAGTCATGTTGAGTGATTGATTCTATTGAGAAAGATTAGTCAGCAGGAGGACTTGCCATCATAGGCATACAGACCCAAAATAAGAAGGAATAGGACCCATACGGAAGGGACGGTTTATTGAGCCGCAAGAGGGGATAGATTGAGCTATTCATGCAGGTCAGGTAGGTTCTGTTGATCCGGTTGGTTCTTTCATGCAGTTCGGGTTGAGCCATTCACGCTAGTCCGGGAGTTTCAGTCACGCAGATCAGGTAGTGCCAGTGTGAGGTGCGCCCGTTCCTTCTACAAACAGTACATGCTCCCTTCCTCGACTTACCTCTATTGCTCTCGTCTCGATACTCTCTTCCCGATACTATCTCCATTCTATTACTTCTCTTACCTTTCGAATTTCTATTTAGCTTATCGTTGCCACTCTACCCTTCTCTTCCCTTTACTATCTTATTTAGATATATATGATGCTATCTCATGTATCTAGATATCAGCTGCTCAACGAAAGGACACTGTTACCATCACACACATTGGGAGTCACTACAGCTTGTTGTATACGATTCACCCTTTGAAGATCAGTGAAGGCATAAAGTAAAGGAAGGTAACCGGGGTGTATAGCATGCACGTGAGGTAAATAAATAGTAAATATACTAGTGCCTATCCGACAAGGTATTTCTGACTGAAGCTATAGGTGGGATGGGTAGAGTAGATAAAAGCAAGGCAAGGCAAGGTAGGCTTCATAAAGTCAATAGTCAAGGGTCTGTCTCCTAGCAACCAACAAAGGATTCATGAAGCAAGTGGTGGGAGTTTGAATGAAAAAGACTCACTTCCTATAAATAAAAAAAATGAATCCTGAGTAAAAAAGCTCGGCGAATCGATCAATTTAGGGGCTAATTCCCTAAGGAGCTGAGCCTCGGCGAATCGCATTTTTTCGAGGTCCGACGGAAGGAGGGCTCGACTAAAAGGAGAGGCAATTTGAAATGAAAACAAGGACGGAGTTGCTTGTCCGCATCGGGCAAGGCTTTCCCCTCTGAAAGACCATCGCAGTTGTCTTACCAGAAATGATCTTTTTCCCTCTCTTTAGCCAAGTCCAACAAGTCTGACAGAACCCTTTCACCTTTTGCCAGAACCCTTTCACCAGGAACAGAAGCTTCAACCTTGGAACCTTTTGCCCTTTGCTTCTAAACAGAAGACTTTTTCCCTTATAAACCTTTGGCCTTTTGACTCTCATGTAACTAGGAACCTTGAGCCTCACCTTCTGCCTTCATCACCAGATCAGCCAAGTCCACCTTCGGCCTAAACAAGTCCACCAGAAGCCTTTACCCCTTTAGCCATGAGCCTTTAGTCAACCAAGTACATCAAGCCTCACCTACCGCAGCAGGGGGGAGCTAACCAGGAGCCAGATAAGAATCACCTCACCTATGGCACTAACCCTCAGCAAGCCAATTTCCCACCAAGCTCACCAAGCCTTCACCTTTTGCCTTCAACCACCAGCCAAGCCCAAGCCCAACAGAGGAAGCCAGTAAGAAAAGCCTTTCATCTTGAAACCCTTAAGCCAAGTCCCACAGATGCTAGCCTTTAACCCCGAACCTTTTGCCTGGAACCAGGGGACAGAAGCCAGAAGCCTATATCGCCAAGACAGAAAAGCCTTTAGCCTAAACAAGTCCACCACTTGTTTGTGTCCCGTGAGCCTAGTCTATCTAGGTGGGTGCGAAAGCACGCTCGACTGAGAAGGCCGCCATCGAAATTGACTAACCAAAGAAGAATAGGTCATAGCAATACCCAATTCTTTCATAAAGTATTATCAAAGCCTGTCCGTGCACCATTGCCACTGCCACTGCTCTATTTTAAGTTGATGCAAGACTGTAAGTGTAGGGACTAAGCGGGGGTAAGTAAACTATAGGTTGTTTATTAAGCAGGTGGACTGTAACGGTAAAGATAAGGTGGGTAGGCCTGCCTATTCCTTGCAGTGTGTTCTAATTTATTCCGAGTATCGGCAAAGCTCAGCCATACCAATAGGTCTTAGTGGTACCAAAGAAGCATGCTCAAGCAAGTGTGATGGCAGGTCTGCAAATACTGTCTGTAAGGGGGAAATATTGGAAGCCAGTGAACGCTGCCGCTGCTGTTTGGGGCATGTCCAAAGTCGTAAGTTGAAGTAACACATAAGTAATAATCAAGTAGGCTTATGTTCCAAGTAAATACTCGAGGTGTAAGTGCCTGGCAACTAAGTCTTCCAGAAGGAAGTGGCTGGGACATCCATAACTAAGTTGGGTAAGGCAGTAAGTAAAGTATAGTAAACCAGGTAGATAAAACTAAAGTAAAAATAAGTAAGTATAAGGTGACTAGTTCAAGTGCCTACTTGATTCCTCCAGCAAGTTTTTTTTTAAGCCTGTGAATGCTCTAAGTTCAGGTAATGGAGCCAGCCGTTCTAGAAAGGTATATGAATAAGTAAAATATATAAAGGTAATTAATTAACTTGCCAGATTCCGGTGCGCAGCGAATCTACTGCATAAAAAGTGTGATGAATAAGCAGCAATTAGGGTTGGTTCCAGTTTTTATAAAAACCTCCATCCTTCTCTTTGATCTTCTTTAGAAATAAACTGTTTATTATTACATATATAATATTATGCTTCTTATGAGCTTTCATTTTCATAAGACTTACCATGCAGGACCCAACCGAGCAAAGAGAAGTGCTTCCCGAATCAACGAACTTCGACACATGCTCCTATATTGATGGCATGGAGGGAGGGATAACCTGGTTCAGAGCCTACAGAATTATTGTCAGTTGCACAGGTTGGACCGCAGCTACCAACTGCTGCTGTTGGATCTCGATCTCTAAAAGTAAAAGTCGAATCTCGTTCGGGCGCGGGATCTAGCTTTCGATCTGGAACATAAAAATATGGGTCTGGGCCCTGGGTCTGGTTCTCGATCTCGAAGGTTGTCTACATCTCTATAACGAAGGTACAGATATGTCGAAATAATCCGGGTCTGTCACTTCAACCACTGGCTCTGCTGCTGCTTCTTGGTCAACAGAAGAATAACCCACTGCATAATCTAATCTCTCCGGGTCAACTGTTGGATCTAATACTGGAGCTGCTCCCGTGTCTTTAACTGCTGCTCGTGGATCAGAAACAAACAGGCTATGGCTCTCGAACAACTTCAACTAGGACCTAGAATTATAGTAATAAACGGATGGATTTCTTCTTTGACTCGAGAAAAAAAAGAATCAAAAGCAACTACTGCTCCTTATCCTGCTGGTACTTGTTGTGCATTATCTGGGACGGGAAAGAGAAATATGGTCTTGCCACTAGGTATACCGCCGATAGAACGACTGCTCCATCTGGTTATGCTATTTTATTTGGATCTGCTACTGATTCATCTTGAACTGCTCGTGCAACTCGTGCTGCATATAATTACCTTTTGCTCTCGATCGACTTATGGATCAACTGCTTGCTGCTGGAGGATATGTTACAGCTTTTACCTTGAAGTGCACCTGATTTTAGAAAAACCATTCCATCATGGCCATATTCGCACGCTGCCAACCCATTTCCATTTCATGCGGATTATGCCTTCCTTCCAGCTAGCTCGCTCACCAGCTAGCGATCTAATTCATCCCAGCCAGGTAAGTGCTCCAATACCTCTATCATGAAGAGAGCAAGGCAGCGCTGGTCGGTGTACCGGAAGAACGTGGACAGGGATCTACCGGAAAATAAAGTGAGTGGAATCTCCCTCTGATCTCGTAGTAGATAGTACATATTAAGAGAAAATGCTCCTTGGTCTCGGGCTCCTATAAATGAAATAGCGGACAGATCATGTCTGACCGCAGGATGTGGTGGTCGGTCTCAATCCGGAGTCTGTGAGAACCTACTCGAAAAGACCCCAGAGGGATCCGGAGGGCGTGCTGCCAGTGCCTACGCCTGTACTGAGGACAGATGATCAGGCCATCACGCAAATCCAGAAAGTGCTCAAAGTATAAGGCCATCTTGGGGGAAGCCCCTCATGTGGTGTTATCCATGTAACCTGGCTGGATGTGCTATCGGAAATGTCCTCTCTGATCACCCTGTTCAGGGCCTGCTTTGTTGGCAGGAAGTTTCCAGGATCCACCTGTCTCTGGAATTATGATTCTCCGAGCCCTTTTGGATCTCCTTCGGAGCAAATTACGAGGGTGCGGAAGCACACTCGACTGATAAGCAGAGGGAAAGTTCTCCAAACAATATATTGGCTGGCCCTGATCGATCATTTTTCTTTACTGAGAGTGTTTACTGCCTGGCCTGCCTTCTCACTCAACAGCCACGCAATGCAGCAGATGGCGTCCAAGCACTTATGCTAAGGTCGTCCCCGATTCTATCTCTACCGACCGGCTAGACAATGGCTAGACGTTAGGCTTTACGAAATCACTCGAGAGCTGGTTGAAAACGAGGCTTGACGAACTAACACTGGCTCAATTTATTCAGGTGGGAACATGGGAACTCACATAGAAGCCGTTCATCACTCACTGCACAAAGCCCTTCACAGAAAGCTGTTCACAGAAGCCATTACAGCACACATAGAAGCGATGTCCCAGAATCCATCCGTGTCACAGCCTGCACGAAGCCATCCATTTCATTTCCTCGTCTTCACGTGCTAGGCGAACTCTCTAGCGTACGTATGGTGGGTGACCTAACTTGGCGTATACTAACTTAACTTAGTGTCCTTCTGGTGATAACACGGCTAAATCGCGAGATGCTCGTAAGTAAACAACATAGCTCAATCTCATCTGTTGGGAACATGTGGTCCTTCTTTCTGGGCTAGTGACGGGGGACACATCTATCTTGGGTCTCGCGTGACATTGCACCACTTCTCTTTCTCTCTAGGGTCTGTTGAACGGGTATATATTGATGCGATACTTCCCTGGTTAATATGATGCTGCTTGTTGCTTTCTTATGCTGCCAGGGGTTATGTCGAGGGTACAGATGATGGTGTCTGCAAAGGTGTGTTGCCAGTTTCCGCATAAAACATTCTGCCCGAATTCTGTATGCTTTCAGTACGCCTGCCCAGTACATGTCAACCAAGTTGGGGGTGAGGCGGGCCAATGGACGGATGAAGCTGTGTGAGATAGATAGAGAAATAATATGAAGTGTTGCTGGCCGGTATATGTGTTATGCCCCTTCCCGTTATATAGAGACAGAGGTGTGTTGTATGCTAAGGTGGACCAATAGAGGGAGAAATAGAATGTGCTGCTTGCCAGGTTCCCACATTCCACAATATGCCCGCCTTCAGGTCTGCATTACCGCCGCTTTCCCCCTTGTTGGTTATTTATATTGATAACGCTTGCCAGAATGGTCACCAGTGAATCGCTAACGCTCATGGTTGATTGATCGATAACACTTGCCTCCCCTGGCATACCCGGATCGGAGGCAACAAGTTTGCTTCCAACAGATTTCAAAATATATTAAATAGCCATAGTGGCACTGATAACACGCAGCATGCCTGTGCTTTGTTGCAGTATTTATGTATAATAAAGAAAGACATATATAATCCAACAACTATTTCATAGCGCTAGCGTCCTTCCTTATTGCCAAGTACCCTACCTAACCATGTCGGCAGTTGGCCGAATGAATGCCCTATGATCATTTGAAAATGAGTATGGGCAGGGTGCGCGCGGGTGATCGGGATTATTTGGTGCGAATAAATAAATAAATAAATACATACATAGGGCGTGTGAATGCCATAAGGTAGTAGGCAAGCTGGGTGGTTTTCATTCCGATTGAGACTGAAAGTCAATTGTCTTCGGCCAACGGATGCCTGTTCAAAAAAATTAGGTATCTGGCCGTTGTCTTTTTATGTTCCACAGCATTCCCCCATTGTTCCTCCTTGATTATTCCTACCCGGATTCCGTAGCAGAAAAGACATGAATCGGAGAGGTTAGAGACTTATTTTCCTGTTCTTGGGTAGGGGAGAGTGTGGAGTGGTTTTTGGCTATAGAATCAACAAGTGTGCCGCAAAAACAATAGATTTATTTCTCTGGCTCTGGCCTGCCTTTGCGAGCTGGAGACAAGGGGGGGGGGATGCTCCACTTTTGGAAAAGCTTGTTGTTCTCGCCCGTTGGTAAAAGTGCACTCACTGAACTATGGATTAGAACCACTATACTTATCTGGGCCCCATAATTACACGTGCTTTTGGGCAAAAACTCCACCTCTCCTAATTTACCTCTCCCCCCTCGGACATCCCTCCCTTTCAATTTATTGTTATAGGTCATTACGGAATTAATGAAGAAGTAATATTATAAGATATTCTATTTCCCTTTCGTCAGTAATCGAGCCCCTTCCTTCTAAAACCTGGGTGGCTTTTGCAGGGTAGTTTTATAATTATACCCTATAATGGCGGCTTTTGCAGCAGTTCTGGCTGGTAGGTTTTAATTATACCCTATAATGCATGATTTGGTTTCGTCAGTTACGGGACCGGCGCCAGAAAGAACGAAGTCAATCAATTGGGTACTTCATTCCATAGTGAGTGACCCCTAAGAATGCAGCAAATGAGCCGTGCAGGCAGGAAATGAAGCATCTTGAAATCCCGTCTAACCTAAAATGAAGATACAACAAGGAAGGACCCAAGTGGCATCTTCATCTCCAGGGGCTCGGGTCAACCAAAGAGCATTTGTTCCAATGGTTTCAAGGATGTAAATAAGTGAAGCACGCACACTCACCCGCCCTTTATGGGAACGTCAATCACTAAAGTATATGAAGAGAGAGATGGACGTGTAGCCAAGTATAAGTCAAGTCTTTCTTTCTTGTAAGTCGGATTTTCGTAATCCATCGAGTAAGGCTATAGTCGCTGGTCAATCCTTCAACAAGTGGCGCCTCATTTCATTATAGAATAGAGAGAGGTAATTTTGCTCTCGCATCGTTACAGGTAAATACTTCGTTACAGTAAGGGGCATTGTTTTTTTTCTCAACCATTATATAAGATATTATGTGATCCAATACAGTAGGCATTGAACTGTTCTTCACTGCATCAAATACCCTCAATCATCAGGCCCTTACCTGAGAATGTCTTACTGTATTTCTGTAGGTCGGTCGGTAAAACCGCCTTGCTTTATTTATTCTTGATCCTCGGCCCCTAACAAGCTGGCCCCTAACGGTTTCTCTTAAACCCTGCTTTATGGGCCTGAAAGGGAGGTCCTTCGGACCTTATCGAATGGCCCCTATGCCTTTTATATACTTTGGCCTTCCTCCTTTCAAGGTGCGGGACCAGTCCTTAAATGTGGCGAATGGCTTTCAATGACTCTGGCCCAAACGAACTAAGTGGGTAAAGTAGTGGTGGAATATAAAAAGAGAGATCTCTTTTGTTTTTACTCGCTAACTCAGAACGTCTCACTTCGGTAACTAGGGATAGAATAAGGCCAAGGAGAAAGTGGGAACTCCATCTCCCCTCTGGAAGTAGTATAGGTTGGAAACCCCTCTGGTAATGCCTTTAGCTAAGTAGGCCCACTCGCGTGCGTTTTAAGGCCTGTTGGGGAGGAGTGCTGGTGGAGAAGGGTTTGGGTGGCCTTGCCTCGCTAAAGCCATTTTATTTAGTGCGTTTTTACCTGGATTTGGAGTTATGGGATGTTGTCCTCTAGGTCTTACTTCGTCCGTATTGCTTACCACCTTATTAATTCCCCGCCTTCCTTTTCTTTCCCTCGCTGCGCACATACATACATAAGGAGTTTTCCAAATTAGGCAGAAATTAATAAAAGGTAATGGGCCCAATTCCATTATATATATATATATATGGGCTAAGGCCTGATATATCCATTTGATGCCCGGATCAAATGAACAGACAGAACGAAAGCTTTCTATTCTTTTTTTATGACTATCTTATTGTTAATAGTATTGCCATTAATATATCTTTCGGTTTATTAACTAATTCAGTTATAGGTAGTACTGTGACAGAATATCTGGTTACAGACCCTCTCTTGGTTGGTATTATTAGCCTTACCTTATTGGTTGGCCTTATTAGCTTAGCCTTACAGGATCTTGCCCTATCACTTTACTTAGCTTTCAAATTATCCCATGCATCATCTAAAGGCAAGGCGTTCTCCCTATCAAGAATTATTGCAGTAGGATAATGGCAAAGTTCACTTCTCTAATAATATACTGTAAGCTTGGTCCAATAAAGCTCCCACCACATGTGCCAGAGGGCCTATTAGTTCTTTAAGTGGCTAGGCAGATAAATTCTGGTTTAAAGCATACAATAGACCAAAAGAAGAGAGGGTTCGCATTACTACCTGTTACAATTGGCCATTACACTCTTGATTATTAAAAGCAATTATATCTATTCACTGCGCTATCATTGGACTGCACAATTAAGGCAGTTAATGCCTGAAAGGCTAATGTATGATCCAGAAGTTACTATAAATGCACATTTCAGGCTCTGCACTGCTTGGAAGATGTCATTTGTACATCTAGCATCACTTGAGGATGGTTGGAGATCTCCTCAGGACTATCAGGAAGTCCTCAGAGCAAGAGGTTTATTATACCATCAATTCTGGGCCGGCCGACTATCAGAGGAGGCAAGAAGCAGACATACAAGCTGCAAAGAGGGAAGCCTTGCCTTACTTGTTAATTAAAGAATGCTGATGAATATAGAACTCAACCTAGAATAGAGGGGGGCTCCGCTAGAAGTATAAAAAAAGAAACTAGATAAAAAGATTGGTAGGAGATTGAATAATAAGAGTGAGGCAGAAGAGGATAAAGAAGCAGAGAAGGAGCAACCTCCACCAAATAAGACTAAGGCTCAGACCCGGAAGCATATAAGAAAGAAAAGCAAAGGCAGGAACAGCAAAAAGCATTGATGGAGGAAAGAAAAGGCTGGAAAAGATAGAAGGGAAGAAAAAGCAGGATGAACAGAAGAATGATGAAGAATATAATTAAGGATATAGGGGAGGGGATAACCCTGATGATCTTAGTGATATTCTCCCTCTGGCAGGCACAGCTCTCCATATAAAACACTTATACTGATTCGCCCACTGGGCTCATAGCCATTGTTACCAAAGCAGCCCCCCCCTTCTGCTGGTATTCAGCCAGGCACTTCAGCTGCCAAAAAGCCAATCCCCCCCCACTCTCACTACTCCCCAAACCAATTCTGCCCCATCTGCATTTTATTCAAATCCTTCCACTGCTACCACCCTTTCCCCTAGTCATGCCACTGCAGCCACTACTTCTACTGCTACTGCCCCACCCGCCTCCACCTCTACCTCTTTTACCATAGTTACAACCACCACTGTTATTACTACTGCACTTGCATCTGTAGCAGCTTCATCTGCTACTAATCCCATTTATACCTCCACCGCCACAACCCAAGCAGCAACAGCACCAATGCAGCAAGCAATGGTAACCACTTCTAGCACTGCCATTATAGGAAAGGAGATCAGTAATCCTATAGGGTATTTTGATCCTAGCATATGGGTAATAGATAAGGTACAAAAAGGCCAAAAGGAAAGGAACTAAAGCTGCCTCAAGCTACATAAGAACCCAGTCACACATAAGCAAGCCTATACAGCATTTAATAAGCCTGCTTTGGCAGCCGGAGCCATAGATATGACTGATCTTGGATATAAGCTCTCTGCGACAGATGCTAATTTGGCTCAGTTGAACGCACAGTAAACATATGAGATGAGCCAGATAGCAGCTAAAGCAGCAGGATAAAAATTGTTAGCAACAGCTGCCAAGACCAGAGCATATTAAGTAATGGAAGCAATTGTCCATCGCCCCTTTTTGGGTTGGGGCTTTAGACTTCACGTTCCTATCGCCGGAAAATAAGAGCACCTGGCTCTGCTCATTCACAAGGACCCGATTCTATGTTCAAGCATCACATGCTAGCAGATGTGGTCACCATCACTGGTACTCACGATATTGTATCCGGAGAGGTGGATAGATAGGACTCATAGTTGCTCGATCCCGGGACCCTAGCTTTATTGCGAGCCAAGAACCTCAAAGATCTGACCCTGCATAAAAGGTGGCATACTAAATGAGGTGGTTCTTCCCAGGCCCTGGTCTTCATGGATCCTACATTCATTGATTCCGGATATTCATTCATTGACTCTGAGTCGTGGAAGGTTCCTCCTGGACCGAGCTGAGGGGGTGGGGTTATATACAGCTATGAGATGTGAAAAGAATGAGGAATTGATTGGAGTGGGTTGTCACTCCCGCAAGCCTTACTTTACAATGATAGAATCAAGTAACTCACTACGTTTGTTTCTCTTTCCCCAGCTCGAGCTCGTCTATTTGGTTGGTCACTGTACCTGTTGTTAATTCCATATTCGGGCAGGAGTTGGCGTGCCGCAGAAGGAGTAGATGCATTCGGCACATTGGAATTGAATCACGTATATGGTCACCGCTCTCATAACCGTTCCTGCTCCAATCCAACCAACTTGACTAATATGGGCGGGGTTAAAAGATCTTGCTCGAGATGAATCAGCTGGAGAGCCCACTCTGGCCTCATACCTGCAATAAGTTCGAAGTGAAACAGCTTTAGAGACCGCTCCGGATTAATGTTACGCCTCGCCTCTGCCCGGATCCGAAGATCCCGTATGATATGGGTAATTCAAATTTGTTTTTTCTAACAGCTCGAGAGATATAAGGGAGGTTCCCGCCTATCATGCACTGCCCACGAGAGATCATGGGATGATATGTATCCCGCGAGTGTCCCCTGAGGTCACGGCGATAGGCACCATCTTCACGGATCCCGGATGAGCTTTTGTGTTGGGAGCAACTCTTAATTCCTATGGACCTCTTTTTTCTATCTGGATGGATTCCGTCTTATCAGATTCCCAACGCTGCTCCTCAACCGAATCGGCCCAAAAAGGCGGGCTCTACAACGAAATGAGTGAGTCCTGAACCTTCCTATTTTTTCTTATCAAATTTTCGCTCTTCCTTTTCTTCGGGCGGGAACCAAGCGAGGAGGTAGTAGCGCGGTCTCCGGTAAGCGCATCTGGCAGGTTCGAATCCTGCCTTGATGCGTAACTTGGACGCCGAGATTTAACAGCTGAAAGAAAGCTTTTCCCCTTCTTTCTATATAGAATGACTGGGTGGGTCGATCATAGAAGAACGTATCTGTTGAGCTTGCTTCTCCGGAAGGCCATGGATGGGCACTGCCCTCCCTGCGACCGAGGCAAAACGGACAGAGCAGGAACCAGGTTTAGAGCTACTTGTATATAACCACAAGAAAAAACGAGAACGAATTGGCGGGAAACAAATACACTTCGCATTGTCGCACGCGGCTATAGATGGCCGGGCCCGCCATAGCACTTTCTTGGTTGGCTGCTATATCCTATATGAACCAAATAAGTCGTAATTGCTGCTAACGAGAGGCGATGAAGAAGTGCAGAGCCCTTATTCATTCTTTGATCCAGGGTATTCATTTTCATATCATATACGTAATATGACCTAGATAATAACGGGCTAGCAGCTCCTACTTATTCATTCATCCATTCACTCGTTCACTTGGGTAACTATGAATGAATAAATAGTCGAGGGTAAGTGGACTCCCCGCTCATCGGTGGGAAAGGGGTAGTTCCACGGCTGAGGGCAGCAGGGATGATTGGATGTCTGACCAAATAGCATGTCTGCACGAACGGGTATAAGGTCTCATATAAACTCTATATGACAGAGGAGAGAGAACACATGGAGCATGCATGAAAAGATAAAAAACATTATGATAGGAGGAACCCTACTTCTGGAGCAAAGAACCAATAGCGATGATTTTGCTCAGGATGAAGGCAGGCTCATAAGATAGAACAGCTCGTTATTTCCCCGGGGATAGACCGAATGGAAATAGGAGAATCCCGACTCGCCTGATGCGAATGATTGCACAGCTCGATCCTTCCCTCTGTTTGGTACCCAATTCAAATCTTTTTTTTCTAGATCCGGAGCTAGAACCAGTCTGGTCTTATAACGACTATGACACGCGCTGGGACAGAGAGCTTCACTTGAACAGATACGTTATAATCTGAACTAAAAGTGTCTTAAAAATCCGTGATACGAAACCGAAACGTTTTAAAACCACGTATTTTGGACATCAATTCTTCTGATCTGCAATGCAATGGGAGAATAATAAGCTTCAGGGAGGGCTACGGGGTGCGTGCAGGAAGTCGCTTCTTTTATCCCGAATCTCTGGAGTTCCCCATTTATCCCGAATCTTATTGGTTACCTGGATAGAACTGTTTTGTTTATCCCGAATCAGATATAGTCAGATATCAAAAATGCACTGGCTGGCAAACAACCTGGACAAAGCACACTCTTTTCTGCCATGCGTTAGCGGAGCACTTGGCTCTGGTCAATATGGTATGGATTCCACTCTTGACCAACGAATCCCAAAGAAAGAGCTGATCGTCTAGCTAGCGAGGCGGCCCACACAGGTTTGAAAACGAAGCGCTTCTTCAACTTATAATGTTGTAATGAATTACATTTATTCTATAAATAAGAATATTCCCGCTGAAAGCAGCTTTGAGTGAGGCGAAGCAGGCATGTATTCTTTCTGCTGGGTATTGGTCTCTCTCGTTCCTTCCAATCAATAAAGTACTCGTTCCCAGGAAGCGTACTTGTTGAGGTCTTGGCGCTACGCTAGGTCTTATTCTTTCCTTCTTATACTTGGAACTGCAGCAACCAGGCTAATCGCTACCGGTTTCGAATGCCGAAGCATTGGTGGGCGTAAGGAGGCGGGTGGCAAAGCTTTCAGGTGTAGTTATCCGATCCGGGTGGGGGCATAGTCCAGTCGTGCTCGTGCTGGTGGAAATCCCAATATGGCAGCATTGGCTGCTTGTTGCTAGTTAAACCTGGAGTTTGGGGATTATTATGGGGAAGCATCCATCCGAAGCATAAAAAGCATCATTTTCATATAAAGACGAATGGTAAGATACAGACTTAGAGTTCTAATTCACCACAGAAGCATACGTTGACTAAAGCCCAACAAGGTGGTTGGTTGGTGGGTCATGAACAATAGATTCAATTCCACAAATGACAGGTAGCCACTTTCTTTCTAGGTGGAACGTGGGGTATTGTACCAGCTCCTACACGGCCTTCACCTGAACTAAAAAATCCGCTACGGAAGGCAAGGAAGCCATTAGAATATCTCTCTCGGATATCTCATTTGCGAAGGCAGACACCTAGGATATATTATTTGCTTTGGAGCTCTATGCGGACCGGGCTCGCCCCGAACTGTCAACCGTCTTCCTATCTGTGCCTATAAATCTGCTTCATCCGTTTCTGCTTCGTCTGTCTCTCCAGTTGATTCAGCTTTGGATGTTGATTCGACAGTTGATTATTCAGATTCGGATTGAAAGTCATTGACAGTCCAGCTCTCATCTTTCTGCGCCTAAGAAAGTATCCTCTGAAAAAACAAAAGGCTTAGAGCTGGTTGGTTTTCTTTCCCACAGGCCAGTGTGGTACTATCTTTTCTATGCCCATTTTCCCTTGTTTTGCAACTGCACGTGGTCCGGCACTACGGGCTCGTACCATACGTTACATTTCGATCGGATAATTCTTTCGTGTACTTGTTGTTTTCGGTGATAGAGTCTTTCCTATTAAAAAAAGTCCCTGGGGTAACCACTTTCAGAAACAACCCTGGGTGGGGCGTATTGCTAAAATCATTGCTATAAAGGCCAGCCACTGCTCTTGCTCTGCCCCTTATTTCTATTTTTCCTTTTAGGGTTTATTTTTATTTGCAAAAGAAGAGCTCTTTGTTTTATGGTAGAGAAACCCCCGAGCATTCAATCAACGATGGGATAGTGGGTGAGAGGTAGTTATTTTATAAGTGTGCGTGTGCTACAGCTGCTGTTATCCAAGCCTCCCCGAATTAGGTAGGGGTCCTTTTCAGCTCGGCGTTGCTCACTTAATAAGTATCTATATGTTCCTCCGTACCATTTTTTGTCTAAAAATTGCTATCGTTCTTTTTGTTGCCTTCGCGGCATACATATTACTAACTCTCTAGCCCTATGTCTCTTCTTTCTTAATTCCTCCAAATCCACTAGCAGGTTTGTTTGTTCGGGTCCACCCACGGCACTTTCCTCTTTTCAACCGTCGTGAGCTTTTAGATGGATTCCGCTTCTTCGGATGCGGCGGATGGATGCGCTTCGTTCGTTGATTCACATAATATGCTTTTGATGCTGAAGCTGAGTGATCATCTGCACGCTCATTTAACTAATCGTGTTAGAGGAAGAAGTTTTGACATGTGAGGCGATAAACCTCAAGCAGGGAGCAAGTCCACCTTTCTTTCTTCATTTGGTACTCAACTCAGGTGCAAGGTCGGTGATTTATTGATAGGGATGTGGTCACCATCAAGGAAGGCAGGTGATCTTTACTTTACTTCGAGATCTACCTATTCTGATAATAATAATGAATTTAAGAAAGAGTTCGAACTCCGCTCGCCTCTTGTTTTCAGGACTTTTTCCTTCCCTCCCTTCTTCCCTCAGTGTGTGTGCACTTTTTCCCTCTTTGGTTGGTAGCTGACAGTTGACGGTTGGCTCCGCACTCTGATTGATCCCCGGTACCAGATGCTCTATCTCTTCACTCCGATTGCCTCCTCTGTGAAAGAGGTTTAACTGGTTGGTTTCGCATTCAACAACACAGATGGCACAGCTGATAAAACCACAACTGTTTCTGTTTCTGGCATAGTAGATCAAAAAACGTGAACTGTAACAACAGGTATTTGCCCTTAGACTTGAACTGTTTAATTGGGACAGCTGATGATAAAACAGCAAATGGCACAGTTGATTTGTTTATTTTTATATTGTATTCCCACTCCCCTTCCCTAATGTGCGATGCTTGTAAAGAACAAATCCTCTTGCTCGCCGTGTTCTGTTACGAGAGAAAACATGCTTTCAAAGCTCCGGGGGCAACATCAAGACGGGGAAAGATCACTTTCAGTTGAATGAGATGTGCCGTATGTATTTCCTTTCATACTTTACTAGCGAACCTTAGCCCTGGACGTATGTCGTCTAAACCGCTGCTTGCCCAACCGACTTCCACTGTCACTGGAGATGTCCCACCAACTGATGAAATAATAGCTTCTGCGGTTGATTATGCTTCGTCAGTATGTGCGTCTTCGGTGCCACACCAGCGGGTACTCTGTTTTATTTCACGGGAATACCTGGGCCTTTGGTGTTTCCTAGGAGTCCGAGGAGTGACGGGCCGAAGCGAGTACCACTTGATTAGGTTCCTTCCTTTCACCAGGATAAAACCTGTATTCATATTAATTGAAATGAAAGCAAAATTTGGATTTGCAATTGAAACAAAAGCACCTGCCCAAACCTCATCTTAATTATTGTTCTAAAACCTCCGCCCTACCGTACAGGCCTGGTTGGAGTGTGGTCGAACTGAATAAACCCACTTATCACTAAGCTCGCCTTGGAATGGAAGCTGCTTTGAAACGACTCCTCTGGAACCTGACTCACTCCAATCGCCCACACGTTTCTTTGCGCTCTGGAGCTTACACTGGTTGGTCAGTCTGTCAGTCTAGTGTAGTAATTCCACCTTGCTCTTAGGTTCTCGCTATCAATAGTATTGCTGTAGCGGTGTCGCCATAGTATTGTAGTCTTCTTGCCTTCAAGGGACACGCTCTAATGAATAAGAGGTATTCACGGTAGGTAGTAAAGGTATAATATAGGAATAGCTACTATGGTAGGTCACAGTCTATCTTGCCTTCTTCTCTCCGGTAGGTCTCACTAGCCACCGCGGGCTATCTATGGTACGACAATTGGCTTCAAAGTCCGCAGAAGCTATCGATGGAAGAAGCACTATGCGAACAACCTGTAACAGAGGGTTGAGTAGCAGATCAAAAATCACTAGTAGATGAGGAGGTCCTGATATGATCTGAACTCACACCCCTCGGGTTTCAAATCCAAGGAAGCCGAATACTCATAAAGGTCCGATTCATAAGGGAGGGACAAAACCGTAGTAGCCTTGGATTTAATAACCACTCTGTATCATCCACCGGACCAGCAGCCACCACGTCATAAGGTCCCGGTT
>Ga0233342_1000223_pt1 | contig 17529 bp, 12 predicted proteins | sample GEONDECOMP273_FD_180706 | JGI IMG/M metagenome (GOLD analysis project Ga0233342, IMG submission 180706) | Leaf litter microbial communities from Shasta-Trinity National Forest, California, United States - GEON-DECOMP-273 | ecosystem: Environmental > Terrestrial > Plant litter > Unclassified...
CCCCCCTCTTTCCCGTAGCTCGGGAAAGGTATAACCTTTTTTATCTAATAGTAATAGTAGCTTCCCGGCCAAGGTGATAAATTTGTTACGGCAATGTAGATCTATCCGTCTATAGTGCATTCTGGCTGGGATAACTTTTTGATATCTGTATCTATAGCAGTTGTTGATGTTTATCTATATTCTCCACTACTAGTAGTATCTGAACCAGGAGTAGCTTATACAGTAGCACGAGTAGCACCTGTAGCTTATCCACTATCACTACCAGCACCAGCACTAACAGCACCTACACTAGTAGCATATGATCCATCAGTAGCAGAGGTAGAAAGGTAAGCACCAAAAGCAAAGCTAGCAGTAGTATATCTAGTTACAGAGCCGGTTGTTTGCCCATCATAAGCAAGGACAGGTGTAGCATCCGTAGATCCGATTGATCCAGTAGCTGACCTTGTTGAAGCAGGAACAGCACCACCACTAGTTTCATATCCTCCAGGCATAGGGAAAGGAGTTACGGTTCCAGGTTAAGATCCAGATAGTGAAGGTCCAGATTGATAGCCAGACCCTACTACAGTAACAGATCCATTAGCATATCTATACCCAGCAGCATAAGTAGCACCTATTGAACCAGCAAAGTCAGCATCATATCCAGTAGCATAGGTAGCATAGATACGAGCAACAATAGCATAGTAAGCATATCCTTCAGTAGCACCATCAGCAGCAGCATACCTTTGCTCAGTTCCAGGTACAACAGTAGGTACAACACAAGCGTAAGTAGCTGTAGAAGAGCTAGCACCACCAGTATAAGCAACTATAATAGGGCAGAGGTACTAAGTGGATGATCCAGTCGATTCTTATGCTTAAGCCAAAGATCCATACTTATAGGCAGCAGCATAGGTAGCAGAGACAGAGATAGCTAGATAAGCACCCTTGTGTAACAGGCACACTCAATATAAGGACCTGTTTTCAGTCTCCATTAAGATATTTGTTCTCTCAACATAGCTATGCTCATATACAGAAGGGTCCTTCTCTTTATTCCCTTAAACCACATTGGATTAGGCAAGTCACTACTTGGTCTTCTTAGATCAGGCGGGTCACTAATTGTATCTAACCCTTGCCCTCCTTATTTAGCAATTGTAGAATGTAAGCGCAAAGCATAGCTTACGCAACTTGAGATCTTAAACCCAATCAATTAAATATAGCATGGTCGAATCACAACTTCGGTTCACAAGTACTTCATATAACCAGGGAAAGATACATCCACAAAAGCATATGAACTGGATAAACTTGAGAAAGCAAAAGGTCCGGAGGGCTTGTCCTTTTGAGGGCAAGGATTGCAACATTTGCAGAAAAGGGTAAACATGCAGGAAGAAATAAAATAAGTGAAGACCAACTGCTCATTTCATTAACATCAAAAACTAGAGAACGGTTACAAGTACAGGGGATAATGAAACCCCGGGGATCCAACCCACTATAAATCTCTCAAAACTTATTATATATATATATATATTCTTCTTCTTGGGATGAGCGCCCTCCTAATAAAAAAAAATAGTATATTTCATTTATCACTAGTGCTGCACACCTCATGCATTTGTCACTCTTTAGTAATTGCCCACTAAAGTGCACCCTTTTTTTTCAGTAATAACTGATGGAATATGCTAAATATGGTCTCACGTGGATGCACCCTCGTGGTAGCTAAAGACCGTAGCTAAAGATAGAGTGTAACTCCTGATCTAATGCTGCCCTGTCTCCTTGATAACTGCACCCTGCCTTGCTGTGATCTATGCATTGAGAGCAGGTCTAAACTAGAGTTACACTCCTCCACTGATGTGCCTTCATGCTAGCTAAAATAGGGTGAAACCCCACTCATGCATGAGCACCCTCATGTGTGTTAGATTTAGGAGTGTAGCTGCCTTATTAAATGTGCCCTTGTGCTGCTATATCTTCTTCAAATGAGTGCCTTCAACTGCTTAAGTCTTGATGGAAGATGCCAAGCCTATTCTTGTCAGGAAGTGCACCTCTAAATGCTGGAAACATCCATAAAGAACGCCTCAATCTGCTGCCAGTCACCACACCTTGCTGCTAAGCGTAGGGAAAGGTCAAATCGCTGGCTTTGAAAGCTGGGAGGCAAATTGCTGGGTTTGCCCGGTAGCTTGCTCTGTGAACCCAACGATTTCTCTTGTGAAGGTTTTTTGCTGTCCTACCTTCTCTCTCCATATAAACGGAAAGGGAAAGGGACACAACTACATACAGCATTTCACTCAAAACAAATGAAACTTTATTCACCCAAACGTGGAATATCCCACCAGACAACACACACAGGGATTACACGATCTTTAAGAAACCCTTTTAGGTGTGAAGTGTTACAGTCTTTAACATCAAAATAGAACACCTTGCCCGATGCGGACAAGCGACTTCGTACCTTGCCACACATTCTTCCAAACACACATACATTCTCACCACTTCCACCACACATACTCTCTTCTTAAATCATACTTACATAATACTGTTCCTCGCACGCGTTTTAATAGTTCACGTCACGTTATAAACAGTTCTAATTTTGTAGAGTGCTTTTCGTGTTGAGACGTCCAATTATGGTTTTTGCCGTGTTTTTATACATAAACTTTCGATATACTTATCTTGATCTTGTTAGTTCCTTTTAGAACGTTATATCTTTTTAGTTCCTTACCTCATTACTACCCGAGCCCACAAGGACGTGGATCATGTCTCCATATTGAACCATCTAACTGAGCTTCTCGTTCAACCCACTAAACTTCTCGTTTAACCAACTCAGTTTATCGTTCAACCCACTAAGCTTATTGCACCCACTAAGCTTATTGCTTTGACCAAGGCACAACCGTGTTATTCAGCTTCACTTATAATACAACCCTTATTATACGTGATATATGTTCTTTCATAACCGAAGGAATAGAATGGAAGTACGCGGGGTGAGAGAGGCAAACCTTTCTTATTTTAGGGAATGAAACTGTGGAGGAAAGACTTATTCGAATCCATTCACACCCTTAATGAAGGTTTACTGCGGAGCCAACAACCGACCCACTCGATAGGTTGAGGCACGTTCACGACCAACTCGTTATCGTTAGCAGGAAAAAGAAGTGGAGGGGACGTTTTTAAGGTCCGGAGGGCTTGTCCTTTTGAGGGCAAGGGCCTTACATCGCAGGGATTGCAGGGCCTTACATCAAGCGGATATGTCGGATATGTCGGATTAAGTGTCAGAGGATATGCCGGATGAAGTGTTGGAGATGTTGGATATGTCGGAGCAGTTATGGTATTATTCATGACCAAGATGGAGACTTTAGTAGCTCCTTTGGTCTGGTTAAGGTTGTTCCTTGTATCCTTCCTTTCTATCCAGAGATATCTAAAGTTGTTAAGAGTAGTAACTTAGTAGTCCCTTGGGTCTGGGTAAGTTTGTGTTTAATATCCCTTCTGACTCTTTTGAAAGAGATAGGCTTGAATAGTTCCTTCGGTCTGGTTCAGGCAAAAGTAATAGGGTTTCCGGGCCCCAAGAAATTAATCTATCACAGGCTTGAATAGTTCCTTCGGGGCAGCCAGTGCAAAGGAATAAATAGAAAGAGATCTACCTGGGGTGTTTCCTTTGTGCTGTGTTCCAATAAAGACTGAGTGTATTGCATTTAGGTAATAAAGTGGATGGATTTCCTAGCTGGTAGATTGTATGGAATCGAACCTGAATGCAATCAACTCATTCTTCCGGGTTGGGGGTAATAATTCCCATTATTGTAGCTGTGTAACCATTTCTCTATACCTCACTGGTAGTCTCAATCGTATCATCCTTCCCTAGTAGTAGATGTTGATAACTCCCATTCGTTCGTTAGTTGATGTCCTATCTCTCAGTGGTTGTAGATACTCTCTATCCTTCGTTCCTTCCCTCTGATGATCGTAGATGTCCTCTCATTGCATTTAATCCCCATCGGTGTCGGAGTAATTCCATCGGTTTAAAGGATTGCCTCGGAAGGTGGAAAGCATAGATTGCAATGGATGGCTGGCAGCATGGACTGGATGGGTTATGCATTTTTTCGGCAGTGTGTAGTGTAATCATTCAATTCAATGGGATGTAAGCTCTGCTGCTAATCCCATGCTTTACAGGATTGCATTCCCCCCAGTAGGCTGTATTGAGTCACTGGTTGGGGTAGGAAGCATTCCATCCCCTGGCAGGATGTGATCAATCCGATGGTAGGTCGTCTGAGCGAATCCCTTGATGGCTGGTGGCTGTGAATGTCAATTGTTGGTAGTATAGTGGGTGATTGCATGCAATGTCGGTAAGCATTAGCTCGGCTGTAGCATTTCTTCGCCTGTTTGTGAGCATGTGCTCGCATGCGTGTCTGTCGGGTGGAAAGAGTTCAATTAGAATCCAATCCGATACCTAGCTTCCCCTAACTTCAAGTATATGCCCTCCATTTCGACACTACGTTGTAGTCTGTTGTCCTAAGATTGGTAGTGTCATGCTGCTGAAGTGAATAGTTCGTAATCTCATAAAGATGATGGTATTTACTGAATGTGTATTCTATTCTATATGATCGTATCAACATGGTATGGAAGAGACTAATAATATCAGATGTTATGGAATAAAATAATATGAAAATAGGAGCAAGTATTTAGTGTAAAAGCTGTTGCAATAGAATTACCATCGTATCAGATTTGATATGAATTGCGTTACCCAAATATATATGCGGGTAAGTTTCATTCTTCGTGTCCAATACTTTAGGGTATAAAGGGTTAGCTATGTGAGTAAGTAAGGTAGGAATAAGACATAACCAATAAATAGAATCAGAATCATTGAAGGGTAGGTAAGGAAATTATATGTATGATGGCTTGGGGCAATGAACTAAATAAATCTGTGTTTCCCTCGCTAAAAGGTAACTAGGTGAAGTGACTAAGGAGTTAGATGGTCGGGGTAAGTCAATAGTTCATGTGATTGGGGCGGAGTATTCCCCTGCTGGTTTTCACTAGGAAGGAGGGAGGATTAGCTGTCGGAGTAAGTCATAGATAAACTATATCCCTCCGGTTGGAGGCTATCTCATTCGACTGAGTGTATTGGTTTGGAGCAATCAATTGGCTGAATGTCAGTCCGAAAGGGTAGCCCCCCCTACATATATATAATGACAGGTTTTTTTTCCTCTCATTGTTGCTCCCTGGTGTATTGCTTGTGAGCCCTACATATATATAATGGCAGTAGTGTGCACATCGTATGGAATTGAATATGAGGAGCAGTATGTATGTCAAGCCTATAACAGTATAGGTTAGTATGGCTGCGTCTGTATATACTATATAGGAGACCCTATTATTATTCTCGGTCAATTTTTTGATATAATAAATAGCAAAATTATCCTGATTGACCGCAGTTACTACAGGTCATTCTTTATAAGTAATTATGCTTTTGTCTTTTTCTTCTTTTTCTAGTTACTGAAAGCCAATCTTCGTTGTGGAAGTGGAACCACCTCATGGGGAACAACATTAGGCTATCCAACTAAAAAACCCTAGGTAGGTCAACTTCCGTACATGCCATGTTATGAAGAAAAAAATCTACTTTGATCAATAGGTGGTAATGTTTCATTAACCTAGGCAGAGCTTCGGAAATGCCCATGTTCATAGAAAGAAATCATGGTGGAGAGTAGTGCCCTCTCATCATGGTGATCCAACCAATGTATGGCAGCAAGGAGGACTCTATGAACAACAATGCAATCCAACCTCATGATGGGGAAGTAGGCTATCCAACCAACAACAACACCTAGTGAAACCTCCGGAAAGACCATTTCATTAAATAAGAAACTATATTGGTTCTTGGCTTCAGCTTGTACGGTATGGTAGTGGAACCTACTCATGGTATCCGGTTTTGGATCAAAGCGGTAGGTAGCGGTAGGATCGATCATGCTCTCTATGCAGTAGGTAGTGGATCAAAGAAGTGTGTCGTATTCATGTTCCAGGTCGTATATGTCCAGGCCTCAATGTCAAGGCCTTTCGATAGCCGTAATCGCTGGCTCATTGTTCATGATTCATGGCCAATAAATAAAAGAAACTAATACTTTTCCATATTGTTTTGAGAAATCACAAAGCTCCTTGGGCGGGCTCACATACCCACAAACATAGGTAAAGTTCCGTAAATGTACATGTTCTGAGATAAGAAAATATATTTTCGTTTCCCAATGAGGTTTTGGTTTTCATATTTCCCATCCAAATGGCTCCCGCGGGTCTCGTCTAGCGGGAGCTCACGTCCCCCGGTCTCGACTATGCGCGTCTCCTTGGCGGTGGCCGTAGCTTCTCTTTGTCCCCGGTAGCTTCTTGCCGTCCCATACCGGGGGATATGGCACGTTGTGAAGGTGAACGTATGAAATGAAAACAGGTATGCAGGTGAACAGGTGAACGGATATCGTGGCCTTCCATACCTTCCTATGTAGGGTGTGTAGGTTGGAGGTTAGAGAACATGGAACTTACTCTAAAGCCAGTAGTTGGACTAAAGCAAGTAGTAGAGGGGCAAAACTAATAAGGGCAGATATTACATATATAATGCAATCATAGCTTCGCTGTAGCTAATAAGTGCCTATATTGCAAAGGAGGAGACAACAAGAAGCGGCATTCGCTAGAGCTCTTAGAAGTAGTTCTTATTTCTTTCTTATTTTGAAATGGCACATTAACCCATGGAGAGCTTCGGAGAACCTCTTTCTTATTCTCTTTGTCATTATCTATTCATGCATCTTACCATCCCTGTACTTTCCATCCATCTATCTATCCATCCCTCGGCTGGGCCCTATTGGCTATGGTGCAAGATCTGTTCTATAGGCACAAAACCGAGCTGTATAAACACTTTGTGACCTTAGATGATGCGAATATCATCGTGTCCTACTCCCATGCCATAGTTATAAGTTTTGTTTATAAAGATGGGTTTCCTATTCATGTAAACCTCTCCCCCACACTCCCCTTAACGGGAGGCCAAGGATATAAGTAAAGTAACGAGGGACCAGGCCCCCATTCCCTACCCTCACACGAGCAAGCCACTGGATCAGCTGTGATCATAAGGTAGCACCATCCATAGTGGCATGTGTCCGAGTTGATCCAGTGAAAGAAGCGGTTACCAAGTAGTTGCTCCCGCAGCAGTCGTTTCAACAGTTGTGTTTACCTAGAACCAGAGATAATGGCGGAAAGGGCAGTACCATCAAATCCAGTTGGATACAGGGTCTGGCAGACGTAGAGGTATATATGCTATAAGACAAAGATATTGGTTCCTTCCTGCCTAAGTGGTGTTATTACAAGAGTGAACTGCGCTACAAAGGCAAGTAAAGTAGATGTTGTGAACCTTGGATTTTTCTTTCTAGTAGGATCAGAGTCTCCCGGTAAGTATTCACCATTCAAAGGGACTTGTATTCAGCTCGATCCGGTCAATGGTAGTAGGTGTCTCTTTACTATCTTGTAAATGTTTAAGCTTGTCCGCCACATAACGCAAATGGTAATCTCAATTGGGCCTACAGCCATTTATGGACATAAATCATCGATTGTAATATATGCCACAGCTCACACCCAAATAATGAAGTTTGGAACTGCAGACGACTACCACTGAATGAAATCTAAGTCTCCTTGTTGGCGTAACGGTGGATCAACAGAGGGGAGGACTAAGCATGTAGTTCCGAGCTGAGCAGTTGCTTTTTCTACCGATTCATCCATTAACTAGGTCCCCGATCCCTATAACATAATGCACAACGGGTTCCCTACGACTTCAGCCAACAGATTTTCTAAAGGATATAACATAATGTTTAGCTCACAATTGTACTGTTTCAATAAGTTCGTAATATTGCTTACTCTTGCGTGTGCACTGTGGTCATTTGCTGGCTCTCCCCCGCTAGGATTAGGCTCTTGCCGAGTGCAATTATTATATATGTAATTAGGCTTTTTCTGCTTGCTAAAAAAAGATGGGGCTTGAGGCACTTCGTTAGGTCCATCCTTTAATTCCTCGGCTGATGACCTTTTATGTTATATATGTAATTATGCCTTAGGTTCTTTAAAGAAATGCCTGACCAAACACCTTTCAAATGAGCCATATGAGCGTTAAGCGCTTCGTTCGACATCACCGGATCTCACACATTATATATGTAATTACGCTTAGATCTTTCTGAATTACTTGTCTGTGTGGATTGTGGAGGAGGAAGCGTTAAGTTGGCTCGGCAGGAATAAGAACTATAATAGCGGGGAGGTGCACTGGAACTACTAATCCCGTAAAGGATCAATCGCAGCAGAATCAAACCCATGACCTTCCCTTTTACCATATTACTTGCTCTGCCTGTACTTTTCTGTTACGGTCACTGCCTTTCCTGTTCTGTATTACCGCCCCTACCTTTATTATCCTACCGATGTATAGGTTCGACTTATAATGTAGGTTGTGCTGGGGAATGATCTGAGTTACCTTTTCTATTTCTGCCCAACCTGTGTTGAGATAGTCCTATGGGTGAGGAATAATCCTATGGGTTCTGCGAGTGGCTCGTTTCTAGTGGGCTCTTCGGTTTGAGTTATCCTAAAAAAGAAGCTGCTATGTTTGCTCGTTGTATTTTATTGAACCGGTTCGGTATGAGCTCCTTCACATATGTGTCCCTTCAATTTTTCTTCTGTGGCTAGCGAGGCCCCGGATAAGTTGCTGGGTGGGACTGCAATGAGAGAGAAAGACTGGCCTTTATGAGCACACTAAAAGTAGGAGACCCCTTAACCCAGTAGACATATTAAACATCAGCAGAGTCCCCAGGGATGAGATGGGGAAGGAACCATTGATCTGGGTATAAGGATCTTATAACTCTCCCTTTCTATCCATGGTGAGAAGGGGCGAGGTGACCACCCTCCTCGCTTCGCTAATCAAATAGAGAAATCTATCTATGACGATTTCCTCGGCAAGCCCCAATGAATTAATCTATCCAGGGGCTGCTGTTGCGTACCACCCTGGCTACCCAGGCTATCTACTCAGGCTACCAAGGCTATCTACCCCGACTATACATTTACTCAATCTCTCTTTCCCAGCTCGCATATTATGTCTTAACTCATCATACGTAGATATCAATTTCATTTATTGTGGCAATGAACAAGGTATAAATATATATATAGCGACATCATATATATCATATATCGACGTATTTATTTGTTTATCTGTAGTTCCAATAGGTGCATCAACAAAGGAGGTTAATCCACTGTAGCTTTGTCATTGCAAGGACTTCTCCATGGCAATATAGTATATTAACGCTAGTAGGTACCAAGTAGACTTACCTCCATTGTTTGGGAATGAGACCAAGAGAGAGAGCCAAAGTTCATAGCTTCCCAGTTAATCGCTCACGCTCATGATATTTGATACTTGCATTTATTTCCTGTGCACTATAGACTTATACTTTAGAGGTTAGAACATGGACAAGACAAACCCTCAACCTTGTACCTCACCCTCCAGGTCATATGCATGCGAGGATCATATATAAATGGATTTTATTCTCTTTATTCATTGCAAGGACGTCTATATGGATAGCAATATCGTATGTGAAAACGTATATATGCGCTTGAAACCTGTTTATAAGAGTAGAGCTAGTGGAATTAGAAGGACCAGCGTAGATATGCGAGTCTAAGTGTGAAACGTAGATATACTAGTATCAAATATAATGAGTTCTCCGGTTGTTGTAAAACTTATGTATGCAACATATATATCGATGTCTTGAGCGGACTGGGCGACAAGGTAAACTTCTCCATGCAACATCATATATCAACGTATTGCTTTTTGAATTGGATTGTGCATCTTAAGATACAATTGAAAGTGGATACGGACAAGTGAAACGTAGATATGGCAATATACTATAGTAACACTAATTAAGAACACTAATAAGGCCTTTAACATGTAGATATGCAATATAATAAATAGGTTGTTTTTTAGTTTGTCTGGCTGCAATTAGGTCTAAGGTTAGGTTTCCTAGGTATTCTCCTTATTTCAATTTCTTTATTCTTGTGACAATGGACTTTGTAACTGTAGAGATGGGGATATCATATGTTTCAAGTTCATATGCACGTAAATATAATAGATTGTGCGGAATTGTAGGCCTGGGTGCTAGGGCAAACCAGATAGAAACGTTCAGAAAAGGGTTAGTTTCTTCACAAGAAGATCCATTTTATATTCCAGTGGGTGATAAAGTATAGCTCATATTTTCAATATGTATAGCCTGTAGTAAGCCTGTACGTAAAACTTCCCATATTTTTTTGGTAGGGTAATAATAGGGTTAGTGACAGAGTGAACGTCTCCATGGCGATATAATATAGTAATAGATTGTTAGTAATAGGTTAGGTCCGGTTGATCTGGCGTGCCCTAACCCTATGTGGTTATGGAATCTCATGGTGATGCCCTATATATAACCTCTATTGGTTGAACCTCCTCAGAGTAGTATCGTTCCATCCTCCTCATATTTTTAGGATCTCTAACCTTTAACTGAATGGCAAGAACGTCTAGATGCGCGTATCATCAGTGAAGTGAATACACAATACTACACCTAATTTGAACTAATAAATGTTCTTTTTTATCCTATTATTTGATAGGACTTGCACCATTTCATAAAGAAGTGAAACATGTATATTTAAGTATTCATATATATTAAACATAATCTCGTTACAAAGGTAATAGTCTATATTATGTGAGACAAGTTAAACGTCTCTATGTCGAGTCTAGTACTACTACCTATTGCTATTATTGCCATTGCTTGTGACTGGGTGGGATATACACGGGCCTATTTTCCGGCTAGCCATGACACCTCCTATATTAAATTAGGCCGGGGTGCTGGGGCATCAGACCCTATATATAAACTATCATATTTGTGAATTCCTCCTCTCCTTTTAGTTGAGCCCTCCTATTAACTAGCAGATGAAGGGCGGACCTCGAAATCATCCAACAAAATAAGTTTTGACTATGGCAAAGAGCCTCTCCCTTTAGTCGAGCGTGCTTCCTAGATTTTCTATATGTAATTACCCATGCGGGAAAAAACGTCAACGCGAAGAAGACACTCATTTGAATTACCAGAGCTGGGTCTCTTTGTTGATATATTGCCAAAGGGACTCTGTTGAACAATAACTTAAGGGATCTATAATAGCTGTCCCTCCTGAGCAGCATTAATTTCAAAGTGGTATAGATCTAACAGGTATAGAGATATAAAGGTCTATTCAGGTGGGTAAATAGTGAGTGTGGAACCTTGTGATTCTGGGCTTCAAATTTATACTAAAAGATTGACTAGGGTAAGTCCAGTAAGGTAAGAGTAAGATTGGTGGATCCATGCGGCTCTTAAAAGGCGGCTCTTAAAGGTCCTACGGTGCTTGTCCGCATCGGGCAAGGTGCGAAGCTCTTGCTCGAGAAAAGGAGAGCAAGGGGTTGTTCCTAGCTGTTCCCATGAAGCGATTCCATCTAGGGAGGTGTCTAGGCCTGTAAGGTGAGTGATTGGGTAAAAAGGTATGCAGTCAATATATAATATCCTAGTGCTTGCTGTACGCTGGCTGCTGTTCCTGGCAGTTTCTGGCTGGGCATAATATCCTAGCAGTAATAAGCTTGTCCACCCACCATCCAATCCAACGAGGTTGCTCTGATGGACCATAATCCAAGCAAGCCATCTGGTAGGCGATATCTGCTGTCTGCTAAAGGTCAAACCTCTAAGCTAATTGACCATCCATCTGGTGCTTCTTAAGATAAGGGATTATAGCATTCCCAACTCACTAAGTGATTAATTAATCCAAGTGTTCTAGGGATATAGCTCTTCCGGTGGACAGGGAACACATCATCCATAAGGGGGGTAGGTTGTTTTATGCCATCCATACTGTACTGCTAATCTTCTTGGTGGAATGAATGGGTTGGTAAGGAACTCCTCCATCGTCCTAGGGTAAATAGAGTAATCAAGGTAAAGTAAAGATGAGGTTGTTGGATGATACCAGTTTCTAAAAGAAGGGCTCCTAGCAATATATCCTAAGCACCTCATTCATCCAGGTGGTCTAAGAGTAATTTATTTAGTTTCAACCCATGCTTGTATGGAAAGATACGTACTGTCCTCTTAATAGAAATAAGTAATTTGAGCCTTGGACAAGATACATGTCTTAATCTTCAAGTGCACAAAGGTAAGCCAAGGTTGGGTAAATATATGGGAAGTATATTACCTTGGTATTTCATTAGGCATTTTATAGTTTTCTTATTCATTTTCATAATATTAATAAGTGCACTCGGGGTTATATCTACATAGGGTTTTTCTCGCTTGACAATAGGAGAGCGAGGAAGTAGCCGCGTGGTTTATAGCAAAAGATACGTTATAAAAGTAATTGCTTTACTATATGTACAAAGGTTAGGGAGCTCCCTTAATAATATACGGATAATACTCGGTGTAATGACCCTAGAGGAAAAGGAGGCCCAATTTTTGAAAGCCCAGGAATATATAGACCGGGGTTAAAAAGGCACGAAAAGACCCAAATAGATATGACTCAACTTGTGATATTGCTAAATACGGTCTGTACTTTCCTTTTCTAGACGGTGTGGAAAAGAAACTATAATTGAGGGGAAGAACTATATTTATTCCGATGGCGGCCCTTCCCCGATGCGAGGAAGCGATAAATCCCTTGCATCCACTGACCCAACAATGTTTATTCCATCTGCCGCGCTTTCCAGCCCTACCCCAAAACAAGTGAGAGGGTCGTCTCTCCTCCTTTTAGCTAGTAAAATTACCTTCTCCCTATGGTCGATCGTGCTTACGCAATCCTTTTGAAAGCGTTTTCACTCTAACAATTACCAGTTAAAGGCCCAAATTCATTCTGTAGTTAGTTGGCGTAATTACGTATATAAATAATGGTGCCAATGGATTCTTCCAATGGAGCATGTATAAAATGTTATTTTTAACCAAGGCACAATCTTACTTGGCACCTTCTTATGTTGCCAATACATTGGAGCATATTCACATATATATAAACATACCTTACTACATAAAACATATCTGCCTATAGGGCGGACCCATCATTCACAGCTAACGTACCAATTAATTAATAACTACCCTGGATCATAGACATGACTCGTTGGCCCATAGAACTAGACTCCCCGGTGCTATAGAGCTCCTGGTTCAAATGATGCCATGGGTGGTTCATATAGCCCCCCCGCAGCAAGCCCCGCATACAGTCTTTACTTATCACCCTTTGCCCAATACAATAAATTTTTTTTACATATACAATATATACTCATAACTCCCCCCAATCAATCTAGCGTCCCAATGCAAGAGGTCTTTATCTTAAGCCCCTTTACATAGAACCTCACACTACTTACTAATAATACTTGATCCTACATCGGCATCTACCCTCGAACAGACTACAGGACTTAAACTTTGTATCCCCCTTGATTGTTGACCGCTACAGAATAGTTACTCTCGCAATTTAACTGAAACTGAATACATACATATTTCCCCCTGCCCTCAACACGCTACTTACACTCAGACAGAAAGACTAACGCATTCAATAGATGGTACCGCAACGGGATGGATGGATAGATGTATGATTTTATTTATTGGGGATTTATTTAATTTGATTTATTATTATTCCCAAAAAATGAGTAAACCAATGATCAATTTGGAGTAGAGCTAGAGGAGGAGTCTTCCCTAAAGAACAAACCTATCGTCGTTGGAAGGCGGTTGAATCGTTTAGATAAACGGCGATTTCCAGCAGGTCTGGTAAATAACACCCTGCCAGATTGTTACCAATTGAACGAGTGTCGGCAAGCTTATATGTTAAATTTTTATATACAAAATTGTTCCGGGAGATCGATCGCGCCAACCAGGAAGAGAAAGAATATAGATCTCTAGCCACTGGTATAATTTATTAAGATAAAGCCGTGCCCAGGTCTTCTTGCGTTTCCGCCTCTCCACCGCCCCGATCGAAGAATTGGGATTTTATTTGGCCCTCACTCCTCATATCTTATAAGTGTATTTTGGGTATACGGACGAACAAATGACTAAAGGCACATGGAGGTGCTCTCACGGCCGTCGTCGGGATCTGCCCTGCTCTCAATATCTACCGGACCGGCGGACACATTCACAGGTCGTGCATATTCACCAATTAAATCTTTTGGAACTGCGATCTTTGTGCCTCCCAAACTGGAAAAAGAGTAAAGTTATACTCTCTCAAGTCAATCCGTGTATTAGGGAAAGGCAGCAATCATATTTATAAATAAAAATCGCAGGGAACATAATAGAGCATGGTTGCACCCGGTTGTCCTATTCATAAGTATCAAATGCGAAAAAATATACGAGATACGCCGGGATCAAGCTAATGCGGGGTAAAGGGCACATTGGTTGTGAAGGGCTTGCTGGTTTTCCTTCTGTGTTGTTGGCCAACTCATCTTTCGGCAATCGACGGTTTCTTGCTCCAGTGCTATACCCTGTCGAGAGGAGTCCGCCCAGGACCCCAATCTATAATAAATCACTGCCTTTTCTATGAACCGCCTACAGTTCCTCCATTGTAAACGAAGCCTAAGCTGGTGTATCAGAAATTGATGGCTTGTGTATAGAACACTTTGGGATATTTGAGTGCCTGCGGCTATGGAACTGGATCTCAATCTCCCTCTAAACGCATTTAAAGGTAGGTTTTTAGCTGTGGACGAGGCAAATAAATTACATCAAATGGGATAGATAACATTCATGTATTTTACTGCTGAATCCGCGCATTGAGAATCTCACACTTTACAGAAAGCCGGCAAAAGCCTAATAAAACTGAAAGTGAGCTCGGCGAGGTCAGTCGCTGATTCATATAGCTCCAGCATATTTTAGCTCGCTTACCAGCATTTATCACCTCAAGACTTGCACCGTATCCTACTGAATAGCAAATGTAGTTTTAACTCATGAGAGCACTCGACCTTTTAATTAGTAAGGAGAATAACCAGGTGTGGCTGGTTGAGACTTCGACAGATCATCCCTGCTCTGCGGCCCTGTGATTACACCAAGAGGGTCCAGCCAGAAAGAACCTGGGATGGCTCATTCATTTACTCTAGTTGGTAAACATAAAGCTAGGTATGAAGGTCCTATAAGTAAAAATAACACTTGCTACGGCCTAGGATGCTTGACTTCCCAGCTCCAATGAGTCACTCAAGCTACTTATCCCTTTCATAGCAGTGAACTGGAACACGCGCACTCCAGACAAAAAACCCATAATTACAAAACCTTCCTCACCCACGCAATAATGCTGAATCAAGTTGCCCGCTGTTATAATTTACCAGCTCACTCATTATGTGAGCAAAAGGCTGTTCAACGCTACACTGCTTTTGTGGGCCCCCATTAATTCCTTCCTATTGTTTCGGATCTCGCTTCCCCAAACACAGTTCTTATTACCGCCTTTAGATAGATAAAAGCATATAGTTCGCTGTTTACGTCCATTTTTTGGAAGACAGCCTGAGTGGACCAAGATATGGTCTCACTCACAAGAGATACTAAAATGATACTTTTTAAGTCTATCTTATTATATGATGAAAGATACTTCTGACTAAAGTATCCTTTCTAATGCAGAATAAACAGGAATCAACATAAAGTAACAGATGATATCGACTGGCTTACATCTAAAGGCGTGGTACTTGTTGAACCTGTCTTCTGTTGAAGGGCAAAAGGAGGTCCTTGGTGAGAGTCAAAAGGAAAAGATTGAAGTAAAAGGTGAAAGGTTACAGGTTATGAGCTTCGGCTTCTGGTTAGTTTTTGATATGTAATCTAGTATATTATGGAACTGATTAAGCACGTATTCTTGGATGTTTTAGGAACCAATGCACCTTTTTTAGAAAAGTCGCTGATACAATTGTTGGATAATACCATTTATAATGCAAGCTTAAAATGAGGTAGCATATATATATTATATTTGCTGATAGACCTTGTATATTACAAAGAATAAAAATAAGAAATGCCTATTCCTTGGTTTCCTCTGAGTAATTAGAAATTATTCTATTGTGGGTTGAGCCCTTTTGGGGATCCCCAGTAAGAGACGAAGAAGAATAGAATAAAGAATCATAAGACTTTACTTAGACTACTTAAGTCTCCTTACTTGAAATAGTCACTAGTTGCGAGCTGTCATCTCGTCATTTGTGTGCCTAGAAATAAAATAATCAGTAGCTTAGCCAAGTCAATCAATAAATGGTGGTTTGATCCTAACCCTTTGAGGACATATTTGTAGGATCTGGATGCTTAGAGGCAGTGGATAAATAAATTCCCATAGCCGGAGTCCCTTACACTAGAGGCCTTGTGAAACACACGAGGTATTGACACACGATCCCTACCCCCTTCTATTTACGCCTCACATTGCAACATTCCCCCCAAAAGTAGAGTACCTTACACTAGAGGCCCATACACCTGCTGGATAAGTTTGTGTCAAGTTTTTGCTAAGCCACACTCGTTCCTGGTCTATCGCTTGGATATAGGTCGTTCATTTAATTCCCGCGTTATTCCAGATCTTGGATTGACAATCATCAGGTTTTAAAGTTAGGTTGGATATATGGGGCCCAAAACGATAGTTAAAAAGATTATACTTAATTCGTGTCCTTCGGGACAGGTAATTACAATTCGGTCGAGTGATCCAATAGAATCCTGCCCCGCCTGTGTTATGTGAATTCATGCATTATATATTATAGTATAGCCTAGAGAGGGGGTCATAGATTAACCTTGTGTGAATTAATGTATGTAAAGCATCGTCATTATTCCTTCAATCTAGCCCAGGTAATAAAATTACCAAGGTTCGGTATCAGTGGAGTTCGAGGTCGAGTAAGAGGTTCTAGGTTTAGGGTTTAGTTCCTTATCGGTGTAGGAAAAGATCGAGGTAGAGTTCTAGTTTTTATGTTTTTTCGATTCATAAATTTAGTTACTTAAGTACGTGACTATCTATTAATGCAGACCTTCTAGCTAATACTGCCAACTGGACTCTCCTATCAACTACCTCCTAGCGACTATGACTCTTGGCTCGACTGATCAAGTATCACATTAGCAGCATCGAGTCCTAGCATCAACTGAAATGTAGTACCGGAATCTATTTAATCAAAAACTGGTTGGCAATCATAGGGGCGAGGTTACTTCGCCGCTCTCCCTCCCTAACGGGAGGAGAGGGAGCCGCTCTGATCTGATAGGGTATGTTTCAGTAAATATAAAATCCATTTAATAGGTCCAATGAGGATTTTACTTGTATTCTCAAATAAAGCAATTTTTCTTATAATTAAAATAGCGGAGAGGACCCAGTCACTTAGAGTATAGCCCATCTGAGTAACCCTATTTGAGTAGCCAAGGAGAGTATCCTAGCTCGGGGTTATTTCTTTCTACCAGTTATTCGGTGCTTTCGTAAAGCCCGCAAAGCCAGCCATAAAGGATCAAGGCGCTCAACCTAAAAGCAATCAAATAAAATAAATGCAATTAATCACTGGGTGTGCTTGTCTAATGGCTTAAGGATTCTGTATAATGGAAGGTGATAAGCTAAGGGTTTATGGCTTAAGATGAAACTTAATTTTAGTCAGGTGCGAAGCTCTCG
>Ga0233342_1000224_pt1 | contig 17525 bp, 10 predicted proteins | sample GEONDECOMP273_FD_180706 | JGI IMG/M metagenome (GOLD analysis project Ga0233342, IMG submission 180706) | Leaf litter microbial communities from Shasta-Trinity National Forest, California, United States - GEON-DECOMP-273 | ecosystem: Environmental > Terrestrial > Plant litter > Unclassified...
GCAATCGCAGGTTTTACAACTCTCCCTCCAGGGAGTCCTCTCAGAACCAAAAGGATAGCGAATGACCAATCCACCATTGAGAACATTAACCCCAAAAGAACGAATATTGTGGTGAAATAGATTCCTACATAACAGTTAGTTAGTTAGTTTTTTGCGGATCGAACAAGAACTTACTTTATTTATGAACGAGATGAATGAGCACCTAATTGTTAACTGCACAAGCCATTCAGTGCATGCCCTAGCCCCACCCGTTATGTTACTCGACGAGGCATGAGGTGACTCCATTCGGCCGTGGTACTCAATGGCCGGTATGATATCCAAGTATTGATCCCCCAGCATCATTTCTTTCAGCATCACTAGGAGCGGTTCCATCAGCATTTGAAGGAGCATCATCCCCAGCATAACCAGTTGAACCAACCTCAGTAGAACAAACATTAATAAAATAAGGTGCTACATGGGCGGATAGAAAGAAAGAAGGGCACGAATCAGATATATAATTCTTCTATCCATATAGATAGACTCAAACGAAGAAAGAGCAAAAACAGATCATATGGAACACTCTGCTAATGGAACATAAAAGTGGCTACCCACCCAAGCATATCTGCATTGCAATGCAGAGGTATAACCACCACTCCCCTTCCTACTTACAATAGGTCCGGTTCACCTCCAACAAGCAAGCCCCCCGCAAGCCCAACAAATAAGTAAGATCTATATATAGTGCAAGCCCAATAGTGCGCATAGAGGGCCCTTTCATATGGGTCCAGCGAGTCAATGCAGCTGAGCCGGGCTCTATGGCAGGCATCAGTCAGAAGGGCGCGTCAGTTGTCTACGTAAGTAAGATGCAGAAATTAGAATTCATTTACGTAATATGATGTTCTAATGAAGGGCAGCGCAAAGCAGCGATTGGGGTGCTGTTAGGTCACCTACTTTACTTCGTACTTGTTAGTTATCCCGCCTGCTTCTCTCAGCCTCGATCCTATTGGCTTCCCTCCATGCTATGCCTACGTAGTCGAAACCTAGCTTTGCTCAGGCTTACTTTGCTCCTAAAAGCAAGGGCTCGAGCTTTCTATCTTCAGGAGATATGTACCACGAGAATTGTTCTCCCGTTACCACAGCTAGTTCGGCGCAGACTGCGTTCCAACCACAATAACGGGAAACTATGCTATGTCATAAACTATGTATTCTTAGGTATCATATGGATAGCCTTAGAAGCCTTTATAGAGCCCCATAAAAGAGCCTATCTATAGTAGGGCGTAGATAATCCATCTATTATTAGATAATAACCAAAGCCTTAAAAAAGCCTTCACGAAGGAGACACGAAGGAGAAAAGGCCAAGGAAATAAGTACTTTTCTAAAAAAAAGCCTTTAAGGGCAACCCAATAAGGTCCTGGCGAAGGTAAGGTCCTGGTCTTACCTGCCTCTGAGTTGAGTTAGAAGGTCCTGAAAGGGATTACCTGAGCTAGCTCTGCTCAGGCTTTGATGGGAAAAAATCTAGAGGCCTTACAGGTAAATCCTTCGACAGTAAGGTCCTGCGCCTTGGTTGGGATAACCTAACTAAAGGGATAATCTCTCCCGTTGGGTGTATAATAAAGGCCTTAAGATAGTCCGAAGTAGTCACCTGAAAAGGCCAACTCTTCGTTTTCGGATTAATAAGGACAAGCAAGTTGGAACGCCCCCTACCAGATGAGTCAATTTTCAGTACATAACTCCAGAGATCACTTGACAATAAATTGTTTCAATAACATAGGTAATTATCAAAAAGTGTTTATTTCATGTGACTTGACTATCCCATTTCGGTAACGAGCCAGAGCCAAGGAAATAAGTGGTGCGCTGCTGGTCATTCTTTATATATGTAATAATATTTTTATTTTTTTCATTATTTATTTTATATGTAATAATATTTCGCTACCGAATCAATCAAAATTTCCATGGTGTCGTGAGATAGGTCGTAACGTATTGAAAGCCAGTAAGTAATATGATATGGTAAAAACATATTGACACAATCCATATCTATCTCTGCCAGCCTATAGATCCCATCCATCTCAAAATAGCTATCTACATGAAGATACAGACCTCTTTATAGGGGGGGTCGTAATGGCGATAACACGAGGATTTCTTTCTTTCAGTTCCTTCCCTCCCTTATTGAAAGAAAAAACTAACCTACCGGTTTCAACAGATCTCCGACCCCCAGACCCAAGGACCCCCAGACCCAAGGCTACCACCCAAATACCCGAGCGAAGCGAAAAAGAGGCATATACTTATGTGCTAATCCCTACTTTCCCCTACCCTCCCAAACAAGGAATTAGCCGCCTTAGTGGGTGGGGTACGGGAAATAAAAAGTATGCTACCTTTATTTTTCCCTTTTATTTTAAGTGAAGTTAAGTAAATCTACCTACTTTCTTTTCCACTCCTTTTCCATCACCTAACTAATAGGGCCCAGTACTTTAGTAAGTCCCCCGCCCTAGCTAATCATTATAGTACCTACTCTCTCTTTAGCGGCTACTTTATCCACTCTTGGCCTACTCGAACTATACTTTATCCGCGGAAGAAAAGCTCAATAAGGGATACAAGAACCTAGTTCACTCGCTGTTCCATAACTTTATCCACTCCGGACCTAGGGGGGAGGGTGGGGACCAATATAAAGTTCCTGCCCAGGCTTCTGGGAGGGAATCAGAACTTCAATGTGAATATATATCTTTCCCTTTCAGAAGTCATGTGCGTTCAAAAGAAGTCGGTGAGACCCGTCCCCTTCGAGGCCTTAATAGATCGATCCAACAGACGTCCACCTCCTTAGATGATCCAGGAGGCGTGGGATAGATTATCGAAGGAAGCACCCCACTCCCATTGTATGCTGCTGCTTTATTTTCTCTTTCGATACGATGGAAAACATAAACCCACCCGGAATGATCGGATAATAAATCTCTCCTGATCGAAGAGAATCTAAGGGGCTGGCTTCGAATCACGATCTTTTCTCGGGGATTGGGTCGGCGGTCGCATTGCAGAGCAGTTAGGTGCCGCATCGCTACTTGCGCTTTCCATTTCCTGCTTCTAAGATCGCCCTAGCGCTTTGGTCAATCAAAGTATTGAGGGAATATTATAGTCTATTTCTCGCTGCTTTATTCATAGGTTTGCGGAAGAGGGTTTCCCCGGACCTCGTTCCTCATGCTACTATAATAACACATCCAAGGACCCCCATGAAAAACATTCCCTTTCTTCCATTGCTTGGCATGGTTGGGACCCCCGTGATGGGCATATTATCCCTCCATGGGATTACCTTACTGTTCTTTGGCCCGTCAACCCTATCACGTAGGTAGCTCGCTCTTTTAGGGGGAAAGGTATGTGGAGAGTAGAACGAAGGTTCGTTTTTCGTAAGTGACAGAATTTGAATTGAATTCTGGCCTCCACAAATGAAATTTGGTCAAGTCATTCCCGGGATATAAATAATTAACCCCCTCATCAGATTGGGGAACACAAAAAACAAGGAGGAAATATAAAGTAAAAGAACTAGTCAAATGGAAAACCAACAATGGAAAATCGTCACATGGATCTTGGACGTAGTTGATAGGACCATCTATGAGTGTTGTGATCTGTGACCTTATAGCAGAGGAGCCAAGACTCAAGGCCTTAACTGGTATACTCCAGCTCACCGGCTCTTCGGATACAGTTATACCGGCCTCTTACCCAGCACAAGGAAAACGCGACATGTCTAGCGCACAGTGTTTTATATATCAGAAGTTCGGTCATCTTGCTACGGCCTATAGAGACAGCCCTGTATAAACTTTTGCAGGATTCGTGGCCATACTATCCAAGAGTGCCGAAAGAAGAGGGCCAAAGGTGCCAGCTAGCCTACGTGACTGTGACCGACGACTCCTCAGCAGGTTCCACGGCTCCACCACCACCCCACCCAGTGGTCCCCTTACTCCTGAGATGGTCCAAAAAATTGTCCAGGCCTTGTCTGCGGCCGGACTGTCAGGTACATCCCTTCGGTCTCCTTGGTATTTTGATTCAGGTGCCTCCAATCATATTAAGAAAATACCTCGTACCTCCATGATGTTAGACCATACAAGGGTAACCAAGTAATTTATACCGCAGATGGGGCTCAGTTACCTATCTATTCTGTTGGGTCATTATCATTTTACCCTTCCAAGCATCATACATTTACTTTGACTTATGTTTTTCATGTACCTGCTAATCTTATTTCTGTGGGACAGTTAGTCCAAAAACGATGCTTAGCCTTTTTTCATCCTGATTATTGTTTCGTGCAGGATCTGGTAACGGGGAAATTAGTTAGGGGAGGGTAGGAGGAAAGGACGGCTCTTCTTGCTGGATTTTGATGACTCTTTGACTCCGGCCTCGTGCTTTCTTTTCATTGCTGTGTACTTCTTGAATAGGAGTTCAACTACTCAACTGAGTTGGGATAGAGGGGTTTAGTCGGCTTTCAAGGTCCCCATTGATTCTAAGTCTAAGGTCAGCCGCCGGGCATCTGTTGGATCCACTAGGCCGGCCAGTCATTGGGGCTTGGCTCGTAGATAAATTTATTTTGTTTTTTCATTACTTGAGTGTTCTGTATATGAGTAAGCGGCTGTTGTTATCTTCAAGCTCTTTCGTGCCAAGTACTCCACGTTATCAGGAAGGAATTGCATCTTAAATTACCTGACTTACAAGACTACTTTAATTCCAGAGCTTACTTTTTAGTGGAGAAAGATAATCCCGGAAATTAACCACTAGCTTTCATGAGCTATCTATCAGTTTTTATAGCTTGCTTGGTCCTTGCCTTCTTTCTTCTACCGGACTACCATCACATTCAAGAGCGAGAAGAGTCCTTGTTGCCTGCAGTGGCGGCTCGTTCCACGAGTGCAACAAAAGTGTTGCTAGGTAGGCTCTACTATACTATTGAATCAATTGAAAGGCTAGGAATAAAATTGTCTTATCCTATGTTGACACTACTACTCCATTTAGGCAGGATATTAGATATAGTTGATTGGCTGGGAAAGCTTTAGCGGGAGGAGATAGCACTGGCGAGTGACTTCCATCGATAGCAAATCCAGTATAGGTGGGAAGGAAAGGAAAAAAAACCCAAAAAGACTAAATTCGTCCTACCTTTCGATTCAAGACTACCCGGCATGAGATCGAAGTAAGCATTGTGCCACCTCCCTCACCCCTCGATTGTTATGTCCTCCTTCAGGGCTTTTAACTTATTCTGGTCGGACTTCCCTTACAGGATTGTTCACAGTTTGTTGGTTTTCTACTCTCAAAAACACTGGCAAGTGTGTTGGGATTGAATCTTCACCTCGTTGAAGGTGGATTCATGCTTTTTAGGAAAATGTCTATTCACGAGCATGAGCCTAGTCTTTATTTCCCATATCCTGGGCCGCCACCTTTCAGTGGGCAGGCCACCCTTTATTACTTCATTTACCATGCGTGACTTAGGTTTATTAGGGAATTTGGCCATTTTGGTTGGCAGAATCTGATAACTGATTATGAAACTGGCTCTGATATGGATGGGGTATGAATGGGGTATTCGTCGAGTCATTCTCCAACTGGTGATGAAACAACTGATTATCCAACGGATGGATCGGAAACTTACGTCCATTGATTCTTGAGCGAATGAATTCCCATGGGTGGGTCTGGATCATCAACTAACAAAGGGATCTAGAACTGGAAAAGAAACTAATTAGAAACTCATTGATGAGCTGAACAATGGATTCCCATGCTAATCACCAACCTGCAATGAATAGATAAGGTATAGTAATGCTATGGATAACCCACTCACTATAGTAATAATGTCAAGGAGCGTTTTCCCGTATTCCCAGACATGCTCAGCTCCATTATTCTGACTTACTGGCTTGCAATATGTTTCGCCTTATCTTTTACTTACTTAGGGGGCATAGGCAGTTCGCGGACCCTTTACCCCCTACTACTATGCTTTGGGGGATTGGGAGTCCCCGTACCCCTTTCCCCGTACCTCTACTCTTTAGGTTCAGCGGATAGGGAGTTCCCTTTCCCTCGTTAGACTCTTTGGGTTACGCGGATACGGAGTTACCATACCTCGTACTTATAATTATTTGGGGAAATGGTTGGTCATTTAACCCTTCTCCTCTTGTTGGCCCTTGGCATACCTGGTTTTGCGCTTCACACTTTTGGGGCTTATACTTGAACAAGGTAGGCGGAACTTCAGGTTGTTACGGACCTTGCGCCTCCTTATTGTTTGGGTCAGCCAGGGGCTTGGCAAACCACCCAAGCTTTAGCCCATTTCTTTATGCTTGAGTCATCGAACCCTTCACCTTATATCTCTTTTTTTACCCTGCAGCGCTACCTCCGGTACTCCAGCACTTGGACTAGCCGGTTCCTATGCCTCCAACTTATGGGGCTGACACTTTATGCTTTTTGGGGCCCCTGAACCCTTCTTGTGCTTCGACTAGCTTGCTTTTTTGCCTCCTCAACCCCCCTTATTGCGACTCGCCTACCGGGTTTCGCTCTAAGACCTGGGTTAGGGCTTTCATCACGCAGTCAGACAAACCCCTTACATAGCATAGCCATTTAACCCTCCTTAGGCAGGGAAGATGGGTTATCCCAATCAGGAACTTCTCGCGCTTTCTTTTTAGATAAATTATGGCCTCTCAGATGCTTTGGCTGAACGATTCTTTTTTCCCCAAGGAAGGTGGTTTTTCCAAAAAACCCTGTAAGAGGAGGTGGGTTATAGTTGGTTTAAGAGGTGAGTAATATTTGGTCCTGCAAGAGTTTTTGGCCCACCTTGAGCTAGTATCTAGAATTGCCGACTGCATAGTAGCTCCTGTCCCATTTAGTCGCGGGCTGCTTCTTAATAGCTCTCCGTACAAGAGTGGCTGGATAATAACCCCCTGTACCATAAATAGTTATCCTAAGGCCGGTAGCCCTACTAACCCTTTACCATATAAGTGCTGGTTACTTCGTTCTTATTTAAGCTATAAGCAATCTACCCAAGGGATATACGCCTAGCCTTCTTATATAAGTGTTCTACCCAAGGGATGTATTCAAACCCCTGGAAGAGGTATAAACCCAACCAAAGTAAAGTTAGGTTTCATACTGGTTTTTTCCACCAAAGGGAGGACGTAAGCTCCCGAACGGATATATGCATGAAAAATAGAAGTCCAAAAGGGCCTTATAATAAAGAGCCCAGCGTAGCGGTCTTACATATGCAAGCGGTCTACCCAAGGAAGATATGCTTTAGAAAGAGAGAAGTCCCGAAGAGCCGTATAATAATAAGACTGACCGAACGATGAGAGGGATACGCGGTTTTTTGCCCAACGAAGTGAGGAATATATTTGGCACGGAGTAAGGACAGGTGGGAGGAGTTCTCCCCCGAAGGAATACGGGTGCCATAATAGCTATTCCGGGAAGATGGTGTTACTGAACGAAGCGAGTAGCTCAAATAGATTGATTGTGTGACCAACCAAAGGGAGGTATCCTTGTGTTGCCGAACGAATGTGAGGTATCCATTGCCTCATGAATGCTTAGTGGGTACAGCTATATCTTTATCTTGTCGGGCCGGGCTTAACCCGCCAGATACGATTGATTAATGAAGACAGCCAGCATTGCTACGATATGCTTTCATTTTATTACCTTTTACTACTAACCTCTTCTCTTTTACAAACCTCTAACTTTTAGATAGCTAGCATTGGATGATCGGATGGAAGGGCTTCACATAGAGCATTGGATTTGGTCACGGGCTTCAGACAGCATTGCACCAGCTTCCAGAACACTTACTTAATTAATCTCCTGGTACCACCTGTCCCGGCCGAGCGTTGCCTAGGATACGATTGAGGAATTCTAAACAACCGCATTCCTCGTAAGAGCCCTAATAGCCTTTCATTTTAGGACCGCCTAACAAAACAACCTAGGGTGAAGGCAGTAAGCTTTGCTTATATATGTTCATTTACAATTTCAGATCAGACGCAAAGAAAAGACAAAATTAGTGTATTCTTAATAGTGTAGTCTATTAAGAAGTGGTGCCATAGGACTCTTCCTAAGGCTGCTAATAGTGGGACGGCAAGGAAGTATTCAAACTATGTAGGGGGTATTACCCTTATGTGTAGAGGATTAGCTCCCATGGGTTATTCCCATTCCCATTGACTTAGTGGAATATACTTTCTCATTTGTATTCTTGGCTTCGTAGGTCCCCTTTACTTTGTTGGCATTTATTCTACGGCCAGCAAGCACCAGTAGTGTACTACTAATCCAATATGAGGCATAGTTTTCAAAGGCTAGTCCCACCAAAGGAAGGATACATAGGTTATTCCAATGGTAAAGGTCAATTTATATATGCAAGTTTGGCCGAGCCTCAATCTTCGACATGCAGGTAAACTTCATGAAATGGAAATTGTGTAACAACATCAAATTAGAATAAGTTGTGTCATCTTGTCCCACCAACAAGTAGTAGTTGGGCCTGCCCCGACCGAACCCGATATTGATAAATCCCTATTGTCTGGTGGGTAATGTAGGAAAGAAAGGGCCGGATCAAAAAGAAGGGAGTCTATTACGTCCCCTAACGCGAGAATAAAGGGTAAATTTAAGGGCTATAGGTTAATATAAATTTGTGTTTTATAAACAGGGAGGGATTAATATAAATTGGTGTGAGACCGGAAGGTATAAATCCACATGGAGAATGAGAAAAAGGAAACGAACTTGGCTGGACTGGATAAGTCAGTAGGCTTCTGGCTGGCTTAAGACCGACGAACCAACCCAAAATAAGGGTTACATAAACGGATTTACTACATCATAGTGTGGTGTGTTTTGAAAAGGCAGGCAGGTCAATTAGTGTTGTAGTTTACTTTCAGGGATAATGCCACTCGGAATACGGTGGTTCAAAAGAGGAGCCCTAGGAATACGGTTAGTTTCAACAGGCCAACTAGGCTGGATAAAGGCTGCTGGCTGAAGTCCAAACCAACCACTTAGACCTGCTTTGGCCAAAGGGAAACCAACTACCGCCCAGCAAAAAAATGAAAAACTATTAATTAGGTGCTTTATCAACTGGTGCCAGCCCGATAAACTGTTATTCCATTTGAGACCTACTGATTTATTCTTTTGCGAACTTCTGATTCCTACCTAGATACTATGCCATATGGGAAGGGAACACTGGGCGGGAAAAAAGGGGTTACTAGCGGCCGGATCACTCCGCGTATCCAAATTTGTTGGTGGCCAATAGATAAACGCTTGCTGACTTGTAGGGTAATGAACGAGAACGCCCTACCACCGCTAACGCGAGATAGAAGGGTAGTAAAAGATAGGGATTTACTCCATATAGTGTGGTGTGTTTTGAAATAGGGAGGTAAATAAAGTGGTGTCAGTCGTGTTGTGTGGGTAAACCGGAGTCATAAAACACAAGGCTGGTTCCTCATGTGAAAGCTTTTGCGGGGGCCCCTTACCCCCCCCCCTTACGCCCTCAAGGGCGAAGAGACAAGCTCCCAAGAAAAGCTGGTAAAATAAACCATAAGAAAATAAAAGTACCTTTTAAATTAGAAAGACCGCCCAGGGAAGGATACAAATAGGCTGGATAAGTAAGTGTAGGCTTTAGGCTGCTGGCTTGGTTACTCTGCCGGGAGACTTGGAAAGGAAAAATAGTAAATTAGGCCGCACAGATTCAGAAAAACTCTCCCTTGTATATCGGGCTTAATCTTTCGCCCTCGTACCTCAGGTTCGTACCTAACCTCCTCCGGTCCTTATAGTAGATTTTACACTTTATGCTGCTATGGGAATGATGATCGTCTCTGATGTCTGGTCCGGGCAGGGTCCCAATGGGAAGGGAAGGAAACAGGCAAGAAGAGGGAAGGATAGGCAGGCGTATCAGACCAACTAGTGATAGAAGCAGCACGAGGTACCCCCAGCCCCATAGAAAGAGGTAGGGTTCAGAGAGTCAGTAGTCAGTAGGTTAGGTTGGATTGGATGTTTTAATGAGCATCCGATGATTGTCGAGTTGGTTCGTTCTATAAGCTATTTTATAACTTCGAGCGTTATTACATATATAAAACAAAATGACTCCCAGCCTTAGATAATGAAGTGAGTCATGCCAAGTTAGGGTGATTCGATTCCGTAATAGGCTGCAATCAGATAATCCCCGTACAGCTATGAGAAGTGTTTCCTGAGCTTTAGATCTTGCGCAAACTGAGAAATCTCTATTGATTGACTTACTGACCCCTTATCTAGGCGCTGACTTAGGTAAACTCCGAAAGGTTTTATTTGGGAAAGAAAACTTAATAGCCAGGAGGTAGTGGGTCATGCTTGCCCGAGTGATTGATCAAGGGACAGTCTTCTGATAGAGGGGCCAGTCTTATGATAGGGAGGGGTGCACCACTGGAGAGCGGCCAACAGACATGGTGACGGGAGAGGCATTGATCGAGTGAACTGATTGTTTTGGATCGGATTTTCTAAACTGATGAGTATTCTGAGGAGGCTGGCCGGGAAGGGAAGGTGCGGCCAAAGGTGACTGATTAGTCTTCTGATAGAGGCGCACCACGGAACGACGAATGAGGACCAGGAGACCTTGCCATAGCAGCCATACCCACTCGACGGAACCACTGCCCTCGAAATCTACCTTTACCTTTGACCCTTACCCTAGAATTAGGCCCTTGACCCTCCAACCTCCAACCTAGATCTGACCCTATCTGAATCACTCATGAAGTTTTAAGTTCTACGGAATCATCTTTCAAGTATTTTTTTTAACCAACTTCTCCTGCTCTGTTGTTTATCCGGGTAGGCATAATCTTTATGGGTTTCACATCCACAAACCCTACGTCTTCTATATTGAACTTTCACAAATCTACCAAGCTATCCAATCTTACTGATTCCCCCCCCACACTTATTCTATTTAGGGTAAAATTGAAATCTCCCCTTATAAGAACCCCCTATTCCTTTAGACAATCCCAAGAGAATAAATCCTACCAGAATGTTTTCCTTTCCTTCATTATTTTGAAACAAGCCTATCATCTTCTGACCCTCTCCCAGGGTTTATTGTAACAGAATCACATTTGGTCTATGAGGTTCCACCACTCTTGCTAGGGCGTCTTTTGTAGAGACTACCAACCCTATGATATTCAGGGATAATACAATCATTATTGAACCCTAGAAGGGGCAAGTCCTACTACTCTAAGGGCCTCTTTCATTTCTTTTGTTTTTTCCCTGTTGGATTGAAGTGCCTTGTCTTGAGCATGCTGGAGGAAAGATTTCCTCCCCGCATTTGAGGAAAACGGATCTTTCACTGGATATAAACCTAACCCTCCTTCAAGGCCCTCTTCTCCAGATACTTTATCCCCCCCCTTCCTAGACCGATAGGGTATCGGGGTTTGGTGAGATTATCTTAAGTCTCTTCCCCTGCAGATTCGGATGGGCTAATAACAGGTTAAATCACCCGCTCACACATAAAATTGACTTCTTTACTTTATGAGGGATCGTTTTATTTCCCTATACTATATTTAGGGATACCCTTCCCCTATTAGACTCAACTTTTATTCCATTCCCCTTTCATACCCCGAGGGGTGTTATTCCTGACTCTACAGGAGCCAACTGTCCCTATCTTTCAAATCAAAATTTTCATTCTTGAAACGGATTGTATTTTCAAAATTGTGAGAAAATGACTTACCAATTATGTCCTTGCATGCTGGACTTTCTGCCTCCATCTGCTTTTCCTTTGACCCTTGATCATCGATCCAGTGCTCTTCGATATTCCTCCTTGGCGATGCGCTAGGCATCTTGCCTTTTACACCCTCTGTCTCCATGGAGGATTCCGCGTTGGTTACTGCTATTCCTTTCCCACCAGACCCCTTGCATTATTTAGGGTAACAAGCATTTGGTATAGTCCCTTGTTCTTCCAACCCCCCTATAGAAGTATTCCCTTTTACAGACTTACCACCATCCCTCTGAATAGACTTCCGTTGCCATACTTTACGGAGAAAAGGTTGCAAAAAGTCCTCCAGGACATGACCATATACAGGACAACCTCACATATATAAACTTTATTTTTACATAATATACTAATTGCTTTTTCATTTTCTCCCTTAATAAAATTTCCAAACTCTATGAAAGTACTTTTGAAAATCTAACTCAACCAGAACCTGAGCTACAGTCCTATAACGATTGTTTTTGTAGGACTCATTTATTTCTCTCTTTCTTCCTTCTCTCGGGTCTGTGGTTAAGTTGACACGACGGGTATGTGGTAACTTGGGGGCCTTATCTGTCAGGTATGGTTTAACGGGTCTCCATTGAATGAAGGGGGCTATCTCTCTAACTATGATGGGGAACTTATATCCTTTGGTTATGGATTGAACGGGGCCATCTCTTTTCTCATCTGTTGTCAACTTGGGAACTACAGCAATATGCGCTCTAAGTAATATTATCTATGGCTATGACTGTCTATGTATGGCTCCTGCTATGACTACTGGCTATGATCTGTGGCTATGATCTATGATTGGCTATGTCGGCTATGTCAGGTGCTTTATTGAGGTATGGCTGGTATGACAGGCATGTATGGCTCTGTGCAGCTATGTGTATGGCATATGATCTTCGAACGTTAAATCAACTGTAAGCTTCGTCATAGCCTCCATTCGAGGTAGTAACCAGTGTTCCGTATCGGTAAGTGCTTTAGTAACCAGTGTTTCGTATCGGTAAGTGTCTTTCGTGCAGGGGTATTACCTCTCTGTTGGGTATGGATTGAAAGGATACTTATCTAATAAGCATTTACTGGGTGGAGAAGAAGTTAGAGGAATTGGTGCACCTCACACTGGGACTACATCCCCCACCTCCCTGACTGGCACTATTACCTGACCAGCGTGAATGGCTCAACCAACCTCCCTGACCTGAAAGTCTATCTCTATCCCCTCCTCCCTGAGGTATGGTGTAGTGCCATAGGTGTTGGTGGACTTGGTGGGCTTCTGGCTCTAGGCCTAGAGTTAATGGTTTCCATTTAGTCATTCTACTTTATGTTGCGTATGATCTTCAAATTTGAAATAATCATCAAATTTTGAATCAACGTATATAATACAACTCGTTGTATATTCGTCATGGTGGTTTTTGTATAGAAGTACTTGGCGATATGGTTTGTGTAGGTGGCACAGCTTTCAGTGACACAACAGTGTTACTCTGGGATGGGTTGCATGGGAATGAGTGTTCAACTCTGGGTGCAATGGGATGTTTTGATCGGTGGTTCGGTTGGCTCTTTTATGGGGAAGACTCTTCGTCTAACTCCTAATAAATCAAATTGAATAAATAAATAAATCTTCCTCCCCAGTCTTAATGCACCAAACTTGAGCAGAATGTGAGACTATAGAGGTTCTTCCTCCCCAGTCTTAACGCACCAATACTTGAGCAGGAAGTGTTGTTCTCCCTTAAGGTGAGTTAATATTACTAAACGGAGGTTTTATTCCCTGATCCGCAGAATCTTCATTTGTAGAGGGAATGTTTTTCTCCCTCCCTCCACGTCGACATACGACTTATGCCAAAATTAGTTAATATAATATTCCTTAGAATTAAGTTCATTTCCTATCAGTATGTTGAGAGCGCAACTTCTGGCCGTTATAAATGTCTTGTCTATCTTTGAAAAATATGGAGGTGATTCCTCCCTTATCTAAAGGCAAGTGAACATACTGTCATTAACGGGTTTAGTTTCTTTCTTTTTTCATTACTGGCCGTTATAAATGCTTCATGCTTGAGCCTATGTTCAGCTACAATGGGGTTTACAATCCCTTTACTTTTCATATGATTTTTCGCAGAAGGATATGTAACCATAGCGAATTTCTAAGCCTTCAGATATTTTCTCATCCGCCACCAAGCCTCCATATTCTTCTTGTTTAAATCATCCTCAACCACTCCACTTCCTTTCTCCTCTCCTCCAACAAAGCTGTGAACTTCATATCCTCAGGAGTAACCACTGAATTTGGAGGTCTATAGAATGTGAAGTATGGTGGGACTCCTTACCTGTCTGGTATAGGAGGAGGGAAAGCCTCAGCTAATACTTTAGAAATAATATCCCCTACCTTGCTATCGCAACTTTCACTTCCATCCAAGAATGCAGAAAAAATGCAGATTTGCCAGTCTTTCCTCTGCTGGTCTACTTTCATGGTCACCAGGCCCTGGAGGCTTATTCCCTTTGATCTGAGACATTAAACCCTTTGGGTCATATTTCAATGGCCTGTTCAAGGGGAACTTCATTCCCTACAAGATCTGAGCTTCTTGCTTAGCCCCTTTATTATTATTATTGCGGAAAGATCATAAATGCAGGGAACGGAGAGATCCAATGATTGGATGATCCACCTATCCAATCTATGTTATTATCTGGATTAAAGATATAGGTTTCTTTCCAAGCTCTCTTTATTAAATAGATAGGGGGTGCCCCGATTCCATCCCATCACGTTCTATTTTACCTCTCACTATCAATGCCCGGACGGGTATTCTTCGCTTCGATCGGAATAACATGAAATAGAATAACAAGCGAGGCCGGGATCATAGGTACAAACGTGTGAACGGGGTTATTATAATTATTGGCGAACCAGGCAGGATAGCTTTACTTTACTCCTCGATCGAAAGGCCCCTGTCTGCTCACTGAAAGGCTGGATGAATCGCCGCGGGATTGATCGAGAACAAATGGTTTCTGAAAGGGAGTGCCCATAAGGGGAATGGGATAGATAAAGACTGGCTGTACCGACCCGCTCACAGAAAGAACAGAAACCGGGATCGGTAAATCTAAAAGCTATCGGTCATTGCAGTAGGTCCCGGGCAAGGGGGGGCGTTTTCCTTTCATTCAACAGTGCGAAACTGAACCCCGACCTTCAAGAAACGGGCCCTTCCCGGTAGGTCCAGCGGGGTCGATTCTATCTCCTTCGGACCCCTCGTATATATCTATTTTAGCTTAAACCCCCCCCCACCCCAAGCACTGATCCATTCCAAAGATGTCTCCCAATAGATAGATATCCTATCGGGTTTCATACCCACCTCATTAATCGCACTTCACCCATCTTTCCGTATACTCTTTCTTTCATTTCGTTTTGGAAAAAACCCTATGCCCACCGACCACCGGTATTCCATTCGCTAAAGGATAAGATCCAGTATTTTTCTCCTGCTTTCGATTTCCGTTCAGTAATATCTGAGATCAGTAGACCGTAGCATGTTCTTTCCTTGAGTGTCAGCTTTATAAGGGTAAGTGAGTCTAAATAAAGTGTAACCAAGTTACCCTCGGTTCACATGGAAGACCATCTCGCAGTGTCTTTAAGGCAGTAGTTGAGTTCCAACTTCCGGTTAGCGAGTTCAGGTCCTTGAAGTAGGAAAGGTAAGAGCTAGGATGGTTGTCGCTGAACCAAATGAATAGGGGTGAGTAGAAAGAAGTAATTATCTCCTCGGTTTTAGGACTAGCTCCTTTGATTGGCAGTATCTCTTTCCACGAGTTGCCACTTCCCGCTTTCTAGTTCAGAGCATGAAACATCCCCCTTTAGTGGGTTCGATGGGTGTGATCAGTCCGTATAACTATAAATCCCTTCATTCCTCTGAGGATGAGCACTTTTGGGATAGTCATTTGGTAGATATCAGTCAGCTACTTTTTATGAGAATAGGTTAGCCGTCCTTTTGGAATAGTTTCTCGCAGTCTCAGTTTGTCTTCCCTCGAGTTCTATCTTCCGGGTATTGATAAAATGGAACCGAAGGAATAGGAGCTGTAGAAAGAAAGCAGTAGCAGTCAGTCCCTCGATGTCGGGAAGCCCGACTTGCTAAACCAGGAAGGAGCCCTCGAGTTGGCACTTCCCTCTTTCGAGAGCATAGGACGTCAGCTGATCAGAGAGCTAGAGCACGGATAAGTCTATCCTTTGTTCAAAGAGTAAAGGAATATGACCCGTTGAAAGAAAGGAGGAAGAGTCCTTCGATTCATGTAAGCACTCCTCCAATTGTCAGTTCCCGTTCTGTTGAGTTGTCACAGGAATAGTAGGAGCTACTCTTTCTAAGAAGGCATAGTATCTTTATCGAGTGCAGGCACGGACCCCGGAGTAGTAAATATCTTTCGTTTTCTTCTTCTCTTCAAGTAGTAGGCAAGCATTAGTTCAGTTTATGGAAAGTGGACTCGAGTATCGGAATGAGCATCTATCCCGGTGGAGTAGGTTCGACTCCTTTAATTAGTTATGGAGCGGTCTCTCTTAAAGTCCTGGAATGGAGGCTTTAGTGATCTGCTTCTGAACGAGGAATTCAGAGCTTCCTACTTTTGAAAAGGAAGGAGCAGTAGCAGTTCAAGTCGCCTTTGTGTACACGCGTAGGAATATGTCTTGTAGAAAGAAGACAGATCTTTGACTCGCCTTTGGGAAGATCTCTTCAAGTTGGCTTAAAGGAAGCAGTTGAGCCATATCTTCTGGTTAGCCATAAGTGGGTGGGTAGGGCGCCTGGAGAACACTTTCTCTCTCGCCTTTAGAGATCAGTCCTCCTCTTCGCCTAAGTGGATCAGTTTCCTCCATCTTTATAGAGCAGAGGACGGAAGCAGATCAGAGAGCTGAGATGAAAGAGACAAGCAATAGTTTCTCGAGTCATGGAACAGCTTCTCAGATGGGCAGTACCCGTTGCAGCGAGTTATCACTTCCCGCTGTCGAGAATAGGTAGCTAGCCGATGATAGAATAGGTAGTTCGTAGAAAGATAACTGTTCTCCCGTATGCGGGGGTAGCAGCTTTGGACTGGAACTCAAAATAGGAAAGGAGCCGTTCTCTTCTTGAGGGGTTGGGGGTGGCAGCATTCTTCACAGTTAGATCAACTGAGATCATATCTATGAGATTTAGTCAGAATTCAATTTCCTTAAGTTTCTCTCTGGGAGGATATTATTACCTTGCACTCTTTCCACTTCCATAGTTCCATAGCTAGCTGATAGGAGGAAGGATAAGATAATTTACCCATACTGGACTATAGGTTATTTAAGGAGCTTTCCCTAGTTGGTGGGAGAGCCTACCTACTTCTTCCCATGAGGATAGTTTCCCATGAAGATGGAGCGATACTACTCTGATGAGGTTCCACAACTGGACACATTTTGAACAATGATTTGATATTCTATCAATATCAAATATATAGATAGTAGCGTAAAATTGTCATATCGGCTAGGAAAGAAAGACTTTTTCAGACTGATGAGGATGGCTCGATAAAGTCAGTGCCACATTTATATAGCGGCGGCATTTTGTGCTAAGAACTCAGACAGATTGGACGTCTTGCTTCAAACAGATGAGAAGGCCCGATATCAATTAGAGAAAGAGTCGCTCTTGCCTGGCCAGACCAAACATAAATTGAAGCATTTAGGTGGTTGACTACTGTGTAAGGAGAGTCCTCCCTCCATCCATCCATAGAATGAAATCCGATTCGAGCTAATGTAGATATACAGCTAGATAGGGCGGCACGGGGAATATGGGGATATTCAATAAAGATAGGAGCTTAGATGCCCCGAATTGCCAGTATGAGAAGAGGCCAAGTAGTAGTGGATACCCAACATGCAAGGTTGCTACTGATTTAAGCTACCCATGATACGTATACATACGCCTCCATT
>Ga0233342_1000225_pt1 | contig 17479 bp, 11 predicted proteins | sample GEONDECOMP273_FD_180706 | JGI IMG/M metagenome (GOLD analysis project Ga0233342, IMG submission 180706) | Leaf litter microbial communities from Shasta-Trinity National Forest, California, United States - GEON-DECOMP-273 | ecosystem: Environmental > Terrestrial > Plant litter > Unclassified...
AAAAACCACCTTTTGCCTGCCTTTTGTATACACAACAACAAAAATGTTCCCTCAAATAAGAATAGGGCGGATTGTATAAAAGAACTATATATAAGCTAGCGCATGCACTCATATCTGAGTTGGCACATACCATGACCCCTGACCCTTTCAAAATTAAAGCCATTATTTACTTACCTCCACCAAAGACTCTGCATAAACTACAGAGCATTCGCAGCCTTGAGCATATAAACCCCCTAAAGGCCAATTTCTTATGTCATTTCATCCCTGATTACGCTACCTATGCCCATGGTTTCTTATGCTTACTTTGGTCCCATATACTCTTTGTTTGGCCTGAACTTTCTCAATAGTATTTAAATTATGTACAATGTAGAGGAGAGGGGAGAGCACTTCGGAGACAGTGGATTCAGTTTGCAGGTCTCAATGGTCCCTTTCAAAAGCATGATGCAAAGGAAGATTGTAGATACTTAGGCCAGGATTACCCAATTGGTTGGTGGAGGATGCATGGGGATGATGCTCCAGAGATCCAACTTATTGCTATTGGCTTATTGTCTCAGATTGCTAGTTCCTCCGCAGCAGAGAAGAATTGGTCCACATATAGATATATAAACTCACGTCGCAGCCAACAAACAGATCAATTAATACAACCAATCAAATCATACTTCAATCACAACCGAGAAATCCATCTATAATACGGAACAGCACAAAAAAGAACGAGATTGGGTCATATATATTCTTTTTGCTTCGAGATCGACCCTGGGAACCGCACCTGTATATGCATACCAGGAAGGTATCAGCTTCAGCTTTAGCATCAGCATTGAGAACAGCATCCATCAGCGGGAAATAAGCTTCGGCAACGGCATCGGCAGGAGATCAGCATCAGCAACAGCCCACCATATGCGTTATCCAAAGCATAAAATTGATTATCGGGCGGGCAAATCTATCTATTTTACATACACTTGGTAATCAGGTCGCACTTAGACTTCAACTGTCCAGCGAAGGTCTAGAGCGAGTGGTTTAGGCCCTTAGCCTTTGCAACAGTGGATAGGATCATCCTGGGCATGTGCATAAACCCCTAGGAATTGTGCATCAGCGGGAAATATCATCCTGGGGATTATCTGACGGGTATTTTTATATCAGTAGCATTTTCTGATCGGGCGAGCATAGATAATAGGCAACGTGATGAAAATCATCCGAAGCCGCGGCACATAACTGTGTATTTGCATTGGTATTGGTATAGGCCAATATAGATATATATCTATTTCGTGAATAGTTAATAGTTAGTGCGAGACCTGGGATGGAAGTCATTCCTGTGGGGGGGGGAGTATTGGCGTGTGTACGACTAAGTGTGGCTGGAAGGCAAGGCATATACAACCGTGTATGAGAGTGATCGATCGACCTTACTGTATCATATATAAAGGATTATCGCTCGTTGGAAGTAGGTATATCTATATGATGCTAAGCTAAGGGTTTCAGCTGACCCAGGACTAGTTAACTCAAGTATAGAAAATCGTGGCGTTTCTCGAGGGAGTCGGGGCGATCCTGGTGGATCAGTATTTGCAGTCCTAATTGCACCGTGTCTATTTTCATTATTTACAGCGAGTGTAGCTGTTGTAGGTGCTGGTGGATCAGTGTGTGTACTGTCCAGGTGTTGTATCCCGATAGGCACGTGAAGAGCAAAAGAGTATATTAATGAAATGATAAGAAAGATGATTAAACCTCATATCAAGTAAGCAACCATACATCTATTGGCGTAAATAGGTTTATGCAATTACGTAATAGGATCAAAGTGAATCAATCCGGAAAGATTATAGGTTTAAATAATGCGTGGACAGGTTAATATGTTATTTCAAGTGTTTCAAATTGTTTGTAAGGAAAGTTTACGATGAACAAGAGAAAATCAATCTCGAAGTAAGATAGATCCTGAACCCAATAGGGCTTTCTTTTTTCGTCTATATGATAGGGCTTTTATAGGGTTGGTACCGCTCGGCCATACGATCCGGCTTTTATCCCACCATTCTCTTTAAACCTTAACGATAGGGCTTTTATACGGCTTTTACCATTCCCGTTTTTCTATACGTTAATACAGCTTTTTCACTAAGGTAAATAATGAAATAATACAGTCCCAGCTTGGGGTAATGAAACCATCCGGTCCCATATCATTTTTGAATAAAGAAACCTATCTTGGAACCATCTGGCATCCCGAGTTCCCGCCCTACGTCATCGCGGTTCTGGACTGTCCCAAGTAGACAGCTTTCTAACCAAGATGAGTCTATTTTGAAATAACATTCCTAGTATTAAACTACTTTGAAATAGCAACAACCATTACCGTGGTCCTAGACATTAATAGGGCATCCAAGAAAACGACATGCTATCTAATTACGTAATGCGTCTATTCCCCGTTAATACAGCATTGAAAGAGAAGTCTAGCTTGAAACCACATTATGAAAAGGGTAGACAATCCAAAGTGTGGCTATCCCAAGTCTTTCAACCATCCCTATTCCCATTCCCTTGGGGGCCGGCAGCTTCACTCGACTATGTGGGAAGCCAATATGATTTGAAGATGGAGGAGCCGAAAGGCACAAGCAGTATCTATACTTATTGAGGAGACGGTTAGGATTCCCCTATATATGTTAATTGAAGGGGGATATATTGGAGGATACTCCTCCTCCGAGCAATATATAGATCTGTGAGACGTAGTTGGAATTGTGGATTGAGCAGTACTAGGGGGATGGAATGAGTGTATTGATCAACCTCATCAATGAATCAGCTCGCCATAATATATATACATATATGCCGGCCGGGGTGTCTTACTTGAACCATCTGGTAATATCTATATGTGTTTCAAGCGGAGGCAGTCAGGCAGGAAATAGACTCAAACTCTATATATTTATTCCCTGCGAAATATGAACGATACTGGCCAAAAGGATATATTATCAATAAATCATAAGGAGGCGGGAACATAGTAATAAGGATACTGTACCTTAAGAATAAAGACAACTACCTTAAGCACCACCTATTGTTAATCCACCTCCTATGCAACCTAAAATAGACCACTTTATAGTTATAGGTTGGCGAACTGGTTTAGATAACAGAATTTCCACTTAGACCTCTACCTCCACCACAAAATATACCCAGGCACCCATGGAATTGCCCAAGGAAAAATCCTAACACGTATTGCGATTATCACTAGATGTAAAGGTATATCATTGTGCAGTGCTTCACATATCACGGAGCCCAGTGTGAGCAACAAAAAGAGCAGGGATAAAAAACAATAAGGCCCCTTGCATCCCCAAAAAGCTAACTCGGGTATCTTTTATAATCCACTCCCGCCACATAAAAAAGAACCATCCTTTGCCTCACCAGCTGTGACATCATCTAACCAGGCATTATCATCCATGACCATGCCTTTCCACTTCATCAGTAGTTGCACCACCTAACTAAGGCACCCCTGCATAAAACACCAATTTTTTTTAGATACGTAGAGGAGGTTATGCCTTCTGATGTTTACATAACTACATGTGATGGAGCTAGTCGTGGCCTAGTTAATCCTCCAATACCACCAACTACTTGTATTACACCCCGAATACAATCTAGATCATCACAACCTCCACGTATCGTGGGTAGACCTCCGATACAGCTGACCCAATCTTATTCTGTGGACTACATAATTTTGAACTCTGCTTGTGTTCATGATCCCTTTCCCACTCCATTCAGTGATGAAGTGTTGGATCAAGTTGTGGGGAAGGAAGCCTATTCTTTCACCGATGGCTTTCCAGGTTATCATCAAGTCAGGATTGTTGGATACCTAATCCTTGAGGTTATGTTATATTATATTTTCTTATTATTACTATTCAAATTAGTAATGATAAAGTAATATGAAGAGTAATAATGGAGTCCAAGAGACCTCTTGGAAGATGAAACCAAAGGTAATATCTCAATGTATTTATATGTTATTCATATTCATTAAATGCATTCAAGCTTATCTTAATTCACGCTTATCTTTATTCAAGCTCAGCCTAACAAGGATCGCAGAAGAATATAATAAAAATACCACTTTCACTACAGAATGAGGTTCTTTTGCCTACAACGTTATGCCTTTTGGACTCAAGAATGCCCCAGCAATCTTATCAAGAGTTTTAATAGCAGCCTTTCGCAATTTCATTCACAAGCTTTTAGAAGTTGACATGGATGAGTGGACTGTTTATAGTCTGTTAAATAACATATTGCATTATTGAGACTAATGTTTTATCGGTGTAGAAAGTGACAGACCTCCTTGAATCTGAAGAAATGCATATTGTGTGTGCCCTTTGGTACCCTACTAGGACACATAGTTTGCAGAGAGGGTTTATTGGATCCTGCCAAAATTGTTGTCATTATGAACCTGCCTGCACCTACCAGCGTTAAGCAGAGAAAAAGAGAGTAGTCTCCATTCCTGTCAAAAAAGAGGTGCCTATTAACGAACGCTAGTTGATGCTGTCGATCCACTCAAGCCAGCCAGGTGCCCCGATGCCAGAGCTGGGCTCATATACTCCGCTTGGTTACTTTGGACACTCTACTCGAAGCCGCTTGGAGACTCCGCTCATTGGGAAGAATCCATAGAGTTAGAATTAGCTGTAGTGAAAACACTATCCCAGTTTATATAAATTCTTTCCAAAGCTCTTCAGGTTTCCTACCCAGGAAGTTCGTGAGGTTAGTCAGTAAGAAGGGTGGTCATTCCTAAGAGCCCCAAGCCCAGTCATTGTCAGGCTAATAGCCAGTGTATCATCCACATTGTCAGAAGGCCCCCTTGCCATACAGCTGACACTCACATATAGTTGTTATCCATTCCCTGATATAATAAGGGGGGATATTTTCCCTCCCTACAGAGCCCCTAGTAAAAATAGAGGTGAAATCACGTGAAGCCATCCATATAGCCGCCATATATACGTAAAATCACCCATCCCGATAGACAGCTTGCCTACCCTTAATGAAAAATCCTACCCTTACAAAGAGTAATAACACCCATGAACACATATTATCGATCCGCCGTGCTGCTCACCAGGAAGGACGACGTGTTCGTGCCAAGTTATCCATAACCTATACTAATAGTGTCTGCTCATTTACATGGACTTAAGGAGGCACGGAACTAATACCTATGATTGATTGCCAGTGATTCAATATAATAATAATATATATTCCGGTACTTTGCTGCTAGTTAATGCCTATATTTCGAAGTACTAGCCATATGGATTTCTATAAGGTCTTAAGCTGTACTAACTAGCATTACTATGTCCTTTTGGTAGGTGTTAGCACTAATAAGAGTACCAGCTATAATGTGTGTTGGAGTGAGACCATACAGGTTGGGCTATGAGACTTTCCTGTCCTTGGGAACCTTAGCTCCCTACTAGCCTGGATTAGGTCAAATACGTGGAAAGCCTGCATGTAGTAGTCCGTAAAGTAAGTTCCTAGGTATCTATTGGTGGTAATAATATTGGGATTTCTGATTCGCAAGTTCCATGGCCTCAGTTTCTTCGGTCAGGCACCATAGCTGTTGGACCATATGAAAACTTCATCTAATTTGATTTAACATCTCATTGGATGTTGAAGAGCAATGAAACCTATTGTTTAGTTGTTTTTTTTTTCACCTTAAAGAGAAAGTCTAATTGGTAATCTGAATATGCAGATGATGTAGTCCTCAGTGTGGAGGTTGTTGGGTAGACACCTCGGCCTCGCTTATTAACCCACGTTCCCACCTTACGGAGCCATGTTGCTGCCATAGAAAGGAAAAGGCCTCCATATCTACTCTCTACTACGCCGAACGAGATTGTTGCTGATGTTTACCGTCGTCCTATGTTTCCTAGTCCGATTGTTCGGGGCAGACAAAAAAAAGAAGTTTGTTGGACACTTCCTATGGGTTTACTACTACTCTTACAGTGTGTGATCCAATGGGGAATCGACAAGGGGAAATATCTCAATATATGAGCGCATCTACATGCCCTTTCATCTCGTTTACCCATGATTGCAAGCAAGGTGCACCATTAATAATTATAACTATAGAGTTGAACTATTAGGGGATTAAGGGCAGGTCCGACAACAATTAATATTCATATTCTCATATGGTGAGCATTAGCCTAATTGTCTCAAGAGGTATGCTGTGTTGGGGTGGGACCGACGAACAGGTTGGGCCCATTGGGATGACTACTACTGCTGCTGTGATATAAGGAAAACCTTCGGGGAAGGGCAGCTGGATGTCGTTGCCAATAAGCCTGTCGATAGTTAAGTAAGTCAGTAAATGCCCAGGAGGGATTTGCTTGCTGGTAAGCCAATAGCAGCCAGTCTCATTACCATTAACATTTACATTTTTAGAAACATATAAAATCCCACCCCATGTTTGTTTGTTTTTTTCTTGGTTGGGACATATTTCCAAAGAAACCCAGACCAGACATGTAGACCGGACCTCTCAGGGAGAAGGGACTCTAGTTAGGTTCCCACGTTCCAGGAAGGAAGTTCGTGAGTGAGTGAGGTTAGTCAGTAAGGGCGGTCATTCCCAAGACCCACAAGAGCCCCAAGCCCAGTCGTTTTTTGTTGGGACTTCCAAAACCTTCTAATTACATTGATATAAGGAGTCGCATGGAGACGTTGAACTTGTCTGTAATGAGTAGTGCAATCTTAGTGTACCTTTGCGATTCTATCTTATAACGACTCTAGTTCATGATGTTTCTCTTTGCCGGGATGCCCTCATTCCCCAGGTGTTGTTCTGGTAAGTCCATTGGGCGTTACATCCACCTTTAGTCCGTGGGGTGGGTTAGTGGCGTTTACATCCGCATGAGTCCCCTCCGTTGGAACAGGGAACATGCCTTCTTGTCAGATTTTCCATATATGAACCCATATCTCTAATTGAACTTGTCCATTTGAGGTGTTATCCTCCTTATTACCACCTTTAGCTCTACCAGGGAACAACCTCCAACAACAACGAATGGATATTATTAGGGTTCTGCCCACCACTAGAACCTTTCACCCTTGAATTTTCATCTATTTTATCTCTGATAGCCAGGATTACTTAAAAACCCAGACCATATCTGTAGACCAGACCTAAGGGAGATAAGAAATATAGTGTGATAAATCCATATATAATAAATCACAATAAATCTGCGCTAAGTGAGTAGTCTGTAGAGTCAGTTCTTCCATGCAGTAAGGCCGGCTCCATTGTCTCCCTCCATATTGCATTGATACGTCCTCCTTATACACCGTTTGAGGTGAGATCCTTATCAGCACGCACCACCATTTCCCTAAGTAACCACTAAGGGTGATCACATTCCCAATAGCCCAAGCCCGGTCTTGTTTGTTCGTTGTGGGACCCCAGATAGCATCAAAAAAAGATTCTCATTTTGCGTTTATCCTCTCCCTTATGGTCGAGCGCTCCGCACCTTTGTAACAACCTATTTTTGAAGGGTCCGATGAAAGGTCCTACGGTGCTTGTCCGCATCGGGCAAGGGCTATCGGGGATAAAAAATGGAGATTCTCTGTAATTAATTATACCTTTCATTTGGGCTTCTAGATTTGGATACTGGGCTTGCCTGCTCGCTTCGGCTGGGCTGGATACAATCATTTACAACCGGTCCATTGCTGCCGATCAGTCCACGAGTCATAGACAGTTGTCTTTGCAAAAGGTTCATTGTAAGCCAGTCATTGCTTGGCTGGGTGTGGCTACTGCTCGACTACTTATTTCCCAGTAACATTACACATTGACCTTTCCACTTATACCTAAATTATCCCTTTTACACCTACCACTTTACGATACAATACACGGGGACTCTCTCCCCTTTCAACTTCTACCCTTTGACTTACCGGTCATAACACGGTCACACATTGAGGTGGTTACAATTAGGTAGGTGTTATAATGAGGTTAGGGTTACGATAAGGTATTTTAAAAAGAAAGGTACGACTTCGTACCTTTTCTTTGCTTTGCTTTTCCTTGAGTATAGCTAGAGCATACCTAAACGCATATCATAGTTAACAGAGAGCCACTAACATACTCGGGAAGCATCATAAGAAACTGGTAAGCAGCATTATATTTATCTCTCTATTGGTCCATCTCACATGGCTCCATCATGCGTTCATTGGACTGCCTCTATCTATCTCTCGTCTTACCCCGGTATAACTAGCCCGCCAGGGTGCAAGTATAAAAAAGAAATCAAGATCAACATCTACATCGAATCCATTTCCATATCCACTACTTTCTTTGTAGGGTGTTGCTGCTATGCCTGGCTGGTAGGGCGGCTCTGTGGGTTCCCTTGCCTGTGTCTGTCTGTCGGCAATGTGAAGTGCATATTGTAACAGCGGGTGGATATAGTGAATGTTTTTTCAGCGTGTCTCTGAAAGGGGCGGGGCTTACGGAAAGGGGCTTACTAACTAACTATTGGCATTGGGAGCATAAAGCTAATATGGGGATAACAAATCTAGCTAATATTGGTAGCGGCTAACATGTATTGGAGATAGCAGCAAAGATTAGCAGCATAACTCTTTATTACTGGTCGTCGCTAGCAGGGAGGGTATTTTCACAAGCGGCAGAAGGCTAAGGTAGCTAGGAGCAGCAAGTGGTTATGTGAGCGGAGCAAATCCAAAGGCAAGTAAGTCTCAAGGGTGCACCTTCACCAAACTTCCTGATCTCTTCTTTTCAAAACACTCCCTGATCTTCTCTCCATACTTTTTACCTGACGAGCGTTCCTGGCTAAACCCTTCCTGAATGGCACAAACTACCTGTCAAAATCTGACTGTCATTTTGTGTGCGAATAATCCCCACATGGTGAATCATATATAAAAAGCCTCGGTAACGCGCATTTAAACCTCTCTCGTCAAAATGTCCTTCCTGGGCGAATGACTCATCGGTGCACCTCAGACTGCTCTTCTAACTCATCCGTCCTTCTTCCTGCCCCACCCCCAACTATGTGTGCCACCATCAATCAAGCAATCAAGCAATCAAATTGCTATTGCCACCGCCATTGCAATTGAATTACCAACGCAAATCAACATCGAAAATCGAACATCCACATCGAGTATCACAATCATCGAGTAGTCAAAGCGTATAATAACCAAGCCTCTTATGGCCGCCCACCCAGCTATGAGCGTGAATTGGGACCAATCTTGGGGCTTAACTGTTGGCCGACTGGCATATTGCATTGTGTCATGAAAATCCCCCGTTGAATCCTCCCTCCAAGTGCTCCTCCATCGTGTCTCTGTGCCCATCCATTGAATAGGGAGTCGTCTCGGCCGACAGGCTCCTGCAAAGCGGCCTACCCCATAAGATGTTATCGCACAAGTGAATAAATATCATAAGTCCCTTGCGTACCCACCCCAGAGTATGTTATCCATCAATTTAATTAATCCCACCTATCATAGAAAAACGTCCTGAAAAGGCATAGTTCAATTGTTGTACCAGCCGGCCGGGGTTTCTTCTCCCACCCACCAGCAAGAATAGCATCGAGTCCATCCATCCCGCCTAGCAGTGTGAAACATGTTCAAATGGCATGTTTCCTAACCTCAAGTCAACTGTCAAATAGAAATTGGGGTAAGGGAAGTCAGGTTCAAAATATCGTTTCCAGCGGGCTAAAATGTCTTCTATCTAATTGTTTTCTCACGTGTTTGTCTTCATATTTGTTTTCTTCTTGCTTCTTCTTTATCTACTGCCATCCCGATCTATCCAGCAAGTTCTCCAGTCAGCGAGCCCACCGTTGTTTCTTCTCAATAGGCAAGTGATAATAAATAAGTAATAAAAGCGAGCAGCCGGGTTCCTAAAGCCTCTTCGCAAGCTCTTACCTACCAAAGTAGGCATGCTTGCTTCCTAACAAAGGGGGAAGATGCACACGTGTAATGTGCACCAATTGCGAAAAAAGGAACGAAGTCGCTTTCCCGACATAGGAGGGGAAGGATTCTTAGACGCTTGCCGGGAGCAGTAAACAGAGTTGTATCAAAGGTGATCAAGAAAGGAGCAAGGTTTACAACTGCGTGAAGGATATATATATATATATAAGTAAAAACAGAACTCATCCCCAGTATGTGAGAGAGTGGTGAGCGCTTGATTAACCTTTTTGTGTGTGTTTTCACATTTATAATGCAATCCCAGAGGTGTGGGAGTGAGGTGCATCTTTTTTAATGAACCACCAATACATGCATTATGTGTTCTACATTTACAGGCCACTACTAATGGCTTACTGCTGAGCTGACCGGACCTGGACAGATAGATACGGGCCTTTCACTATTACTTGGGATGCGATACTCAGATTCATACCTATGCCTTGGGTGGGAATAATAGCATTTGAAAACAACTATGCCCTCATACCTATGACCGAATGCCTTACTACACCTTGCCTGCCTTACCTTTGAAAGCCGCAGTCACTTCGACCCATTGTACGCTCCCATCCTGCCTGCAGCACCAGACCTGCTGAACGGGGGCCCCGCCAACTCAAAGAAGATACAGGATACATCCCAGGATGATAAGCATTACACAGACTTATTGAAGTGTTACCAAGGTGTCTTTTGTGGTGGACAATGTAAACAAGTTGTGTTTGTGAGGAGGTGCGGGGGTCATTATTAGCCGTGGTGTTTTAACGTATATAATGCGAATAAAGAAAGAAAGAAGTTGTTCAAGTTAGGTGCGCCCCTGTTACGAATTAAACCCCCTTATGGAATAATCATTGGGAACTTAAAATAATACATACTGCCTTGGGAACAACTCCTTGGGAACATACCAAAAGCCTTCCTTGCTCAAAAAGCTATACAGAATTTGAACCATTTAATTAAAAGGTGAATTGCCTTCCCCTCCTTTGTTGGGAAAGAGCGTAGCACCTATTGGACTTGTATTGCCTAAAAGAAAGGATGTGCAACTGAGCTAAACCCAACACCAATTCAACCAGCCTGTCTATAGTGACTTTGTCCATCTTCATAAGACTACTAATATCTAAAGCGGGGACTTAGGATATGCAGACCCAAGGATTAGTGCACAAGGCTAATATCCTTCATGTCAAATTGACTTGCCAGTTTCTTCTTGCACCATACTATGAGTGAACTACCTGTAATCCATTAGTACCAAGCACGTGGTCCCGACTTAATCCCATAAATGAAGTAGTTTTGTTTTCGGGGGGAGCACAGAGAGCAGGGAGACTTAGTGAGAGGGAGGAACCAGGGATACACTGAGGGAGATGGGACTTGGCTTTAGGGACGGGTTAGAGAGAGCAGCAGATCGATGGAGTTGAGGGTCGATAGGGAGCAGAGAAGCAGCCAATTCATGGTCAGATTACTCCTTGGTTCAGTTGGGGATCCACTTTTCTTTATTTATGTAATATCGCGGCACAGAAACCGCAGCGAAGCACACCCAATAATGCTCAGATTACTCCTTGGACGGCTAGAGAGACAGTAAGGCTAAGGCACAGATATTTGCTCTTTATATATGTAACTACGCCACCGCTGCAGATTGATAGAGTTGAGTTAGAAGCACAATAAGGAAGGAGCTTAGAAGCACACTATTTATTATTAGTTATTAGTTTACTCCTTAAGTTAGGCAGCTAAAGGAACAAGCAGGGAACTTATATTCGATCTTTATATATGTAATTACGCTTACACTTTTCAGTAGAATCTAGGCACTCCAGTCTAGTGTAATAATGCTTTCCAGGCCACAGACATAGTTAGGCAATGCAACGAAGCTTCATTTAGAGGTTAGCTATTCACCCTATATCATTTAGAGGTCTATGCACTCTATTTCATTTAGAAGTCATCCTAGCTATGCACCCTATATCATTTAGAGGGATCCTAGCTATGCACTGCTTAGGCCTTTACTACGCCCCTACATTGAAACTCACTTCAATCAGGCCTTTCAGATAGCAGAAGTAAGGACACCTAACTACAACTTATATATGTAATAACACGTAAGTCTCGCTCCACAGAAAGCTACTCCTTTCACTTAGGGAAGAACACCCCACCTTATACACATAATAAATGATTAACCGCTTGGATGATCATGTCACATCACTACTTAATCTAGTCACACTTACAGAATAACAGAATAAGGCCCCTCCAATGCCTTCTAGGAAGGCAGGATCCAAGCATTTAAGCAGCCCTCCTAATCAACCAACAACCTTTAGAAGCACAAGTAATTAAAACCAGCAAGTCATAACCTCATAAATGCGCCTTACACTTCAAGCTACCGGGATCCAGCTCCTTCATTTAGGAGCCCCCAACGTACTCCTTTTGAAAGACCGAACTGTTATTTCCACGCTTTTAGGCCATTGAAAATGGGCGTATTCTCCGAAACGATTTTAGACCCATCTATTTAGGGAAACACTCCTTCCTTTACTTAGTATTTCCCTAGGCAAGAGACTCTCGGCGAATCGAATTTTTAATTAGCGTGACAATAATACAGGCTTTACAGGATTTAACACAACTATCAAATTACTTTTCTTACCCTTAGCTATTGAAAATACTTACATGACTTTTTCATTATAAAATAAAAAATTTTTTTTTATGCTCTATTTTACCTTATTTTGAAAGGAACGAAGTCGCTTTCCCGACATAGGAGGGGAAGGCGTTTATGCGCGAAAGTAAACGGAATTCTCGTTCATCTACAGCCCATATTACTATAACCTCTCATCTCATTAGAACTATATCTTCCCTTGCTAAGACTGGCTACTGTAAGATCCGCCTAAGGCTACCTTCTAACCCACCAGATAAACCCTTTCGACTTCAACATGAAACCTTAGCTATTGAGCTTCCTACTTCAAATGCATTGGGTACTAAGGGCACTTCTGACTTCAGATACATTATCAAGCACATTAGCCCAAACACCCCTTAACCAGGCACACCTTCAATGCAACTAAAGGTAGCATAATCTCCCCTCCTAAGCAACACTTATCTCCCCTGACAGCTTCCCCAGACTCAAAAAGCCATTCTTAAGCACTTTCAACTACATAGAACACGGTTAAAACAACCCTTTTAACATGCATATTCAGTCTCAGAAATAAGCTAAATAAACCCAATTAAACACGAAACTCCTTGCCTGATGCAGGCAAGCAAGAAATTCCTTGCTCTCCTTTTCTCGAGCAAGAGCTTCGCACCTTGCCCGATGCGGACAAGCACCTACGGACCTTGCTATTGAGGCTATTTATATCTCCTTGCTATTGAGCTTCTTACTTTAAGCTTAAGGCCAGATACGCATGAAACAAAGCTAAAAAGTATAAATCATCAAACCTTGCTCAGACACACCTTAAATGTATCTCAAAGCTTGCAAAGATCACATAATAAGGAACCCAGTCCAATAGGCATTCTTAGGCGCGTTAAACCACATATAACACTATTCCAAGCTCACAAACGGAGGAACTACATATCCAATCTCAGAAAGAAGGCAGTGACAAATAGTACGACCATTGTACACAATGCTTATTAGTTCATATTAAATATAGGACAGCTTCATAGCTAGCTATACATCATAACTTCATTTATTTTATAGTCAGACCATCAGAATAAGCCAATAGCCATATCATTGGGTCATTCATCGGGTAGTCAGCTAGCTAATAAAATAAGGCTACATATTACTCTATATCATTGAATCCGAGTAAAGCAGTTAGTACCCATCAATATATGGAGATTTAGGTAGAATGCTATGGTGGAAGATCGGCTCAAGGAAAGAATGATATTATAGGGAAAGATAACAAGGAAGAGGGGTAAATAACTATCAAAACCTAAGCACTAGAAATATGCCGTCCGTCTAAGTAAAGCAGTAAGAGAGGCTAGCTTGCTTATAAAGGGGACAATTTGAACGTATTATACAGAAATGAAAACGAAATTGCATAGGGGCGGAGCCACTCGGTTGACTACAGGAGGCCGAGGGATTTTTTTCTTAATAAGGATCCCTTATCTCACCTTGCACTATTGCGACTGCGACACTGTAATCATATAACTAACCCGAGGTAGGAGGTTTTTACAGTATTTAGTTAATATAAACCCAATACATCAATGCTCTTCAATAGAGAAAAGTTAGCGAGTGAGATAGGAAAGGTCTTAGGCTTGTTCATATAAGCCCATTGAAGAAAGTAGTTCACCCAGAAGCAGTTAAGCCCAGTTCCTCCCAGCACATCTTAGAAGTTGGGTCATCCCACGAAGCATTAATTGGGAGGTTATTTACCGCCAGTAGAGCCTTGGGGGGAAACAGCTACAAACACTTAGTCCGGCACATCTAGGCAGGGGACATATGGAGAAAAGCCTTACTTTTACCTTTCAAGATGGTAAATTGGGTGCTCGGTTAGAAGGGCTTTGTGCAAGGGGAGAGGTATGGAGAGGTATAATGTCTTGCCCTGTACGGATGAGTCAGTGAGAGGCTTAGTGAGAGGCTTCGCGATAGGTGATGAGAAGGCTTATAATCATATGTGAGAGGCATTCTTTCTTTTCTTTGTGGAAGTCCTAACCGAATTTACCACTTCAATACCTGAGGGAAGGAGCGCCAGAGCTAGAGAGGGAAGCCGAAAGGGAATGGAGATGGATAAAAGATGGGAAGAGAGTAAACCAGGCGAAAGGGAGAGTTGAGCAGGAGCAAAAGAAGGGGAAAACAAGACTAACTGCGTAGTGCTAGTATTTTACATATATTTATTTCATGTACCCATTCTTTTCAAAAGCAAGTAAGAGTTCCATTTCAAGTAAGTAGTACTAGCCTATGAACAACTCCCAGGTCCTGGGCCCCCTAATTTCTCACCTGGGTCCGGCCTGGAAATGTACACACTTTTCCCTCATTCGCCGTGTATTACTCTATGCCTTAGCTATCTCTTTAGTAGCTGTAGTGCTTACTGAAACTAATAGTGAAATCAATAATAGAAGTTTCCGTAGTGCAACTTGTTGTTCTATCTTCTTACTTTATTTCTTTGAATGGAGACAAGCACTTCGCTCTAGCTCAGGCAAGCGGTATTTAAATAGCCCAAGTAGGAGGCAAGGCGGTATCGATATTTCCACCAAACAAGTTGGCAAGCGGCGGCGATCCTTTCCTTGCCGTTGCAGATGCCACTGGTTCACCGCCCCTGTGGGGGGATATAATGTCCGGGTGTCTGCATGTGTCTGTGTCACTGGGTAGCCTGCCCATGCTGGGTGACTAGTCGTTGTCCAGTGGGTTTCCCTTTAGGGTCCTAGGTCTGGGCCGAGGTCTGAGTCGTTTCCTACTCCAAGTTATCCGTCGTTGTCCGGTGGGACCAATTCCTGTGGATAGAGTCTGACGCCTAAGCCGAAGCCATATCCAAGGGGTTAGGGTTTTTGATGTCGCTGGAAAGGACAATGATTCGTTTCATACTTTGGGTCAATAAGATGATCCTAATTGAGTAGTATGTTGAAAACCGGAAGTGGGAACAAGAAACACTATCATATAGACTCATCATTACCCATTCATTAAGCTAAGTCGGCATCTATAACTAGAGCAAGCATCGGGTTGGCTTTTCCGCCAACAGGAATTTGAAATGACTAATATGCTCTGCGAGATCTCCACTTCCATCATACAACCGAAACCCGCTAAGGAAGGAGCGAGGCGAGATCCAAGCGAGCGAATTAGCGAGACTCTATCCGTTTAGAGTGAGTGTACGAACATATTGAGTTAAGACTTGATTCAAGCGAGTGAGTTCACGAACGAGACTTTCTCTATTTTAGCAAGCGGAAGGAATTTGCCATAGGAATCCTACTCGAACCTTCCCTTCAATTGCAACACCCGTCCCTGCAACAGCAACTGAAATAGAGTCACAGGATAGAGCCCATAGAGGTATGTATGCTTGTATTCCTCGCCTTCGAAACTTCCCACCGCCAGCCCTCAGTCTTTCAATTTAAGGCCTTACTTTCGACCCTTCACAAGAACAACATCGCTACGGACGCAAGGCTTTTACGGTAAGGCGATCCCTTCAAGTAGAACAGAGCACCTGCGAGCTAAAGGACAGGAGCGATCCATAATAATCGCCTCGAATAGCTGAATAGCCCTAACCTCTTATTGCCTCCCACCCACTGGGCAGGGAAAGATGCCAATTCATGCGGGTTTCTTAACTTTGATGGTTAGATTTTCGGGCATTTCCTTAAAGATAGACGGGAAACTTCCTGGGCTTGGCTTTGCTTCTTACCCGCGAGGTTGAGCCGCCATAGTTTATTCTTTTTTATTTGATACACTAAATATAGTTTACCGAGCAGAATTGCTATAAAATAGAATCTTAAATAAATACAACTACTGTTTATTCATTAACATAATATCGGAGTGTAGGGATTCCTAAACCCACTTTCTAGAAAGCTCCTCTTGCGCTAAACGAATAATAGATAGCGAATAGATAGGCAAACCTGGCTCATCACTCTAATGGAGCTGCTTTGCTCCTCTGCAAACATCTATCTTTTTTTCGGGACTTCCGCCCCTGAATAAGAGAGTGAGCCGGATGGGAGACAAAATGGCACATTCTGAAGGTAGTGCACAGCTAGTTCGGCTGGAGGGGAAGGTAGGGGACCCCGCCCGGCTGTAGAAAGTAGGGCTAGCGGCTCCATCTTCTCCTGAAATAAGAGGGCTCCAGATAGCTAGATTCGTTCAGAGCCCATTTCCGTGCATTGGAATCTTCAGACTATGCTTCTTGTATCCCGTATGACATAGGAAGCCTCTGGGGCAAGCTTTTTGTATAGCTTCTTAGCTTCTCCGTCGAGATCGGTAAGATTTAGACCGGGAGATTGGGCCGCTATCGCTTTCATACGGTGAGAGCTATCGGTTCAAATCCAATAAAAGATACTCGCCCTGGTATTTCATAACAAGTGGTATCGTTCGAAGGACCAGAAGGATCCGAAGGATGGGGGCTTGCTTGCTCGACTGCAAGGAAGTTCACTAGCTCAACCGGAAGGGAGAGGAGAGCGACTGCTGACAACAATTTGTGCAGCTAAGGTTTGCTTTGCCTAATTCGTTCTAACATGATATACATTTTGGATGCCGGCACGCCTACTCTCTTGTAGTCTTCCCACTAAGCAAGTAAATAACCACTCTCTACGCAAGCAAGAAACAAGAAATAAAAAAGTCTGAGTCAACGGGATTTGGTTAATCGCTCACTCTGTCACGAGAATGGGTGGGTTTGCCCCCTTCAACTGAAAGGAAGAGGCATCCTCTCGGTCATGCAATACATCGATTCTGAAAAAAAAAAGGATTAATAAATCCCGAAACGCCTATCATTAAGTAAGCTGGTGGACAAGCGGATCAAGAAATGATGTAACCGGGGGGTTGTCTGTCCATGTGAGGTGGTTCTTCCTCCGAGAATGTATATATATTTTATCCCTAAGTTTCTCATCAAGTGGAAGAGACAGGCTGGTAGAGGGAAGAATAGGGGCCCTGACACACTAGATAGAAGGATAGATTGGATTGTAAGCACCACGAGAACGAGTCCTCTTCGGCTAGCTTTTCGCAATAGATAGATTATCTGATTAGATATCCTATTATTCCATTACTTACGATGCCCTTTCCGCGGCG
>Ga0233342_1000226_pt1 | contig 17468 bp, 12 predicted proteins | sample GEONDECOMP273_FD_180706 | JGI IMG/M metagenome (GOLD analysis project Ga0233342, IMG submission 180706) | Leaf litter microbial communities from Shasta-Trinity National Forest, California, United States - GEON-DECOMP-273 | ecosystem: Environmental > Terrestrial > Plant litter > Unclassified...
ACAGTTGAAGTATGACAGCTATGTTGTGCCAGCAGTTCGGGCAAGAGAACTGGAACAATCAGCTCTGATAGTGGCATCATCTCAAGAATTGACTGCAGCACAGAATACAGAGGTTAGATAAAAGGCTGCAGGTGGCCTATACTGCATATCGAAGAGCGTAAGAAAGGAAAAGAAGTCAGATCAGAAAGGGCAAGGAGAATCGTCTTCTCGAAAGAACACCTTTGAAAAAGCAAAATAAGTTCTGTTAGGTTCTTCGTGGTTGCTGCCCTGAGGATGGTTAAGGTTAACTCTTTCGAACTAAATAAACACTACCTACAATCTCCCTACAACTTAAAATGTATCTCCATTCTATGAGCTGCCCTACCCCGATTGACCGAGACGATAAAAAAAAGTTCCAGAGGCATCTTCCATTCATATCGATTTTGGTCTTTTCGCTTCGGCGACAGACAATAATTGGGTTCTCGCTGGTGGGGAGGGTTTTAGGCACAGGTGTTATTTGGACGCCCCTCCACCCGAATGAAAACCCAATACCAAATCCTAATGTTTTATTATGTTCAATAAAGGACTTCAGTATTGAAACATACGTACGAAAAGCTATGAAAATATATAATAGGAAGACAGCTTGTAGACAGATAACCGCACAACATAACCAAAAGACTTGGTTGTGCGCTAAAAAATATTGAACCATTGATTCAATCATAAACCACTTCGCGCCTCGATCTTCAAAGAAAACTGACTCCTCCTACTCCTCCTTCTCCTTTAGGATAGGATCGGTGGGATGCCGTAGCTTCAAGCAGGCAAGAAATATGAAAAAAAAGTAGCTAGCTTTTGCTCTGTCGTATTGTCCGCTGCTTCACTCGAATCCCTAAGAGTGATGTGGAGAGATGAAAGGTTCAAGGAAGCTGCTTCAACGGGTGATCCTTCGAAAGAGTAAGTACAACGAGGGTGATCCAAATGTAAATTCGGAGAGAGGAAGATCGACTAGCCAACCAAAGTAGAGGACCTCCTTGAGATGGGGAGATAGTTTGACCCACTATTTAGGATCGGGATTTGGCAAAGTCCTAGGGCAGACGCGTGAACTGAAGTCCTTGTTCACCATTTTGATGACGATCTGGAGAAATGTGAAAGAAATCCTCACTCTACTTTCGAGTCAGCTTATGTGAGATCTTCCTTCTTCCTAAAGCGTGGAATGAATCTTAGATGTATTTCTTACTTACTGCACTGGGAGACTGTAAGCATCTAGTTTGTGATAGCTAGTATGCGAATGTGTCTTTCCAGCCTTTCTAGTGGTTAGCCTAGCCTTTTGCCTCTTAGATCTATCCTTTCCAACTCTCCCTTCTCACTTTTCTCTAAACCGTCAAGCCAATCTCGGAACGAAGAGGAAGAACTGCCATTTGGTTATACACTTAAAGTATGAGTGCGTTTCAATCTATCAATTAGAGTAAAGCTCACTTTTAGTAGCTATAACTTTCGGTTCCCTTCTCTGGAATGGGCTATGCATTTGCTAGCATGGGTGGGAAAGGAAAGCGTAGTAATCGATGGATCTGCATGTTACAGAGGCATAGTCACAGGGTTAAGTCAGAGGTGAAGGCTGCTACGGTACTAGATTCCATTTTTCCAGCGGTACCAAGCCCACCGGCATCCCTTTGTTCGGTTCCAGATTCATATGCATATAACCAGTTGGAAAGGCACTACCCACAGCGTGCGGTAGGAGTACAGCCAATTGAAGATCCTTCTATAGTTGCAGATCGAGATGGTTATTTATTTCTATATTCGTATCTGGATCTAGATCAATGGGTTCAAAGTAAGGCCGAACTGGAAGACTGAACGCGGGTCTCTTGAGCCTGTCGTTCTCCGAAGGGAGGGTTATTAGCGGTGAAACTCTTGGGTATGAGCTGGGGCTACTAGCTTTCTTTGTTGCTTCAATCGCTGAATCAACTGCTACTCTTGCAATTGGTATTACTTCTACTTAAATCGCCCCCTCTAATGGTGGGTAGGTTTATTCGCGAGAGGATCAATTGCATCTGGCTCTGTATCTTTAGGAACTGGCAAACTTCTTATTCCCACCCTCAATCTCATTTCCTGGCTAATATTACTTTTGTTTTCCTTCCTTAATAGAAAGAAAGGTAGGAGAACGACAGGGAGCCCATATAAGCTTTCTATTCTGGTTCCTCGTTTCAATTGATTAGATGAGTACGGTCTTGCATTCCTTGTGGATTGCTATCCATATAAGTAGAGGGAAGGGTGTTAAGAAGGGACTAGTAATCATTGCATTAATTCTCATTCCTTGCTGGTAGATGGAATGAAAGCTTTCCTTGAGATTGTAGTTAAGGAGTTAAGGAAAAAAGGTAAAGGAGAAGTCCTACCCTGATTTAAATCCTAGATGGAATGAGGGAAGGGGGGTGCCGGTATGAGTCGTTTCCTGACTGATAGGTAGAAGAATAATGAGATGAGAACCTTGACTTGTTAATACGTATAAAATAGCCTTTAATTCAATGTTATTCCTTCCCCTGTCGGGAAAGAGCTACGCACCTTGAATCGGCGTTAAATCCTTTCCTCTCGTCTTGCTTCATCAGAAGGGTGGGGATAAGAGGTCTTGAGAGGAGTTAGGGCAAGTCTACTTGCACCCGGTGCACCGAGAAGTAGGATCATTTCTAGAGCCATCCGGCTTTGCTGCGCCTGTTCTTTCACCACCGGGCTTTGCACCGGCACCACTATCTTGCCCAGCAGCATACCTTCGTTAGGTTCCTGTCCTATAAGTACCCAAGCTAGCAGCCAGTAGCAGTCGTTGAACCAATACCAGTAGCCATTGATACAGTCGATCCAGCTCCAAGAGCAGCAGAACCAGCAGTAGCCATTGAAGCAGAACCTAGTGAACGAGATCCAGTTCCGTTCTGATTGTGATCCACCACCGTCGAGGGTAAGACCTTAGTAGCCTCCTTAGAAGCCTTCCTTAGGCACGTCCGTAGTAGCACCCTTCAGTGCTTCCTTTGCCACTATGCATCGTATAATGATATACAAGTGCATATTTACCGTTTGTTTATCAGTCGCTAATGAATCAATACGCAGGGAACTTTATTCCATGGGAATGGCAAGTATCGGACAGGCTTATATTGGTTGGGTATGCTCTTTTCATAGGCGACTTTCCAGAAGGTCTTCCTTCAAGGCAGATATGCTCTTATTCTCAGAAAAACCAAACTTTCCATTTTAAGGTGGCGTGGACTTTCCCTTCCTAATGATGTTCTTATTTTTAATAAAATAATGGCATTATATATAAATAGTGTTTACATAATATGATACCCATCCCCATTTCAATTTGGAGTTACAATCCGCTCGGTGTATTCCCTCTCCCTTACTGGTCGAGTCCCTCCGGGTCCTCGTACCTCGGGAAAGTTCCTCCGGGTCCTTAGTTGTAGTTGTAAAAATTAATCTTGGCATTACCCACTAGCCCTAGCCAGTGTTTCATTCACATTGTCATAGGGTTTTTCTAATAAAGCTAACTGCCAGTCAGACATATAGGATACGGATATAGGATACGGGTAGACCAGACCTAAGGGAGAAGAAGGGACTAGAGCTATTCAGGTTCTCACGTTCCCAGGAAGTTCTATTGAGTTAGGTTAGTAAGTAAGGAGGGTCATTCCAAATAGCCCCGTTGTTTAACGTTACCTGTTCTAAATCCCCACGTGCCCAGGAAGTTTGTGTTAAGACCTATGGTTTCAGACCTTACCAGTGTCCAGGCCTCCTATATCGTAGTCAAGACCTCCAGTGGATTGTCCAGACCTATTCAAAAGTTCTAGGCCTCTATATGTGGTCAAGACCTATAGTGCAAGTAACCAATCATGAGTAAAAATAGAAAGTAGTATTCTTTCAGCACTATACCTATATAATGGATCCGGATAACATTAAACCAATCACATATGTATAAGTAGAGCAATACTAATAGTGACAAGTAGTGATATGGAACCAATTAGCTGTACTGGAAATTAGCTGATCTGTAATCTCACACCAATTAGCTGGCATTGGAACTAAGCTTTGTACTATTCATGTTGGTTTGCTCACCTGGTCAGTTTGGATCAATATGGTTACGATTAGGTCATATCTAAGCTACCTGTTATCGACCATGGGTCTCAAAGCAGGACATATGAACCACCTGCGGTATCTAGTAAGTCCAATCACGATATAAGGATATGACTTCTATCAGAATCAACACGCTTAACTAACATATGGGATTATATTACTCATACATAGTGAGCTTGATAGATACGGATCACTTATAGTTAACCTATTAGATAAGTTCAAGCGGGTATTAAGGTGTTATGGATCTACTTGTTCAGACTTACTTACATGATTTATTAGGTGATTACAGTACTACTTATACCAGATATGCCTTAATTTCCCTTATTGTGGGATGTATGTGATCGATGAGCTATGGGAATAAGAGCACATATACATTACACATATAAGGAATAGGCAATCACAAGATCATAAGCTATGTTATTATGTAGATACCATGTGTGAGAAGAGTCATTACACCCAGTACTCTTCATAGGTTGAAGATGGACTATCTCTACTGAGACTAATATAGTATTATTACCATTGATTTCATAGTATAGGTACCGATATTGTATCATATTAGCTAATCTAAGCTTCAGGAGTTTGAGTAAGGCTACTACTTAATGGTGTTCATTAGGGTCTCACTTATTCATACCAACTTAGCTGTTTCCAAGCTGATAAGTGTCATAGTGCTAGTTTCATTGAATCAAAGGGTCATGCTTATCCACCTAATCTCACTAAGCTGATAACTCTAATCATATCTATATTATGGAAACAAGATTGGATCTGATCACTATAAGCTAATATGGAAATCATAGGAATCCAGGTTCAACTCATAGGGTTAGTTCTACTTACTAATCTCAATCAGAAGCTGACTAAGCTTACATTGACTCATATCCTATAAGCATGGGATTAGATCTGCTTTAGTAACAAGTATAACAAGGAAGCATGATGAGAATGGTTAGACTAGTATAAGTAGTGGAAACAAGAGTGCTTTGGTTTACAGACAGCTTTCTATGAATATGAAGTGTGTGAATATTGATGATATTATGCATAGTACGTACAGAGCTTATACGTGTTGGAACCATTAGTAAGAGCAATACTAGTAAGCTATGGGATTTCTACTGAACATGCTTAGATTACACTGTATTCATTCAACTAGTTACGACCCTTATGTTCACACTGGTTACTACTTGCTATGTTGAATATGTAATGGCAATAACTGCTTTGATCTCACTTACATACGTGCTAATCACTGAACATGTGGAATTGAACCACATCCTTTAGCTCATCATACTTTGAGCTTATTCACATATATAATCAAGCTTAGGTTTACTCAGCTCAATTACAGCTATGTACTTAGTTTGACCTGTATCGTGTTTATTATATTACATAAGTCTATGGGTTTCATTCATCCTTATGCCATAGTATAACCCGTATCTCCTTTGCATTACTATAGAGACTAGTATCACACTTACTAACCCTAATCAATGGGCATAGTAGTACCATATTATGTTGGAAAGAGTAGTACTAGTAGATATAATGAAAGTGTAGACTCATAGTGAAAGCATCATGTTCACCATTTCAGCTTGATAACATATAGCACTGATTTCACATAATGAATGGAACTGGTATAGCTTAAGTAAGCAAGAGCTTTGTTCAGAGTACTAAGCCCATATGGTACCAATCTATTTACCCTAAGCTTAGATGATAGGAAGACAGTGTGTTTTATCATTAAGCTAGTAATGGGAATCACCCTGATACTACTTAGTATGTTCCAAACCTATAAGGAAACAAAGGGTGTAAGTAACATAAGCTTGTCACTCTATGATTACGATACCTTCAAAGTGATAGTAATACGGCTTGATCACTTGTTCGATACCCTATCTCTTACATATACGAATCAAAGTATCTAAGCTTACTTATCCCACTTGTCACTAATGCTGCTTACTTTACCATCATCTTTAGAGTACTTATTCTCTACATAGTAATAATATTATATAAGCTCTGCGAAGAGCCGGTTTGTTTCATTAGTTAATACGGCTCCAGCACAGATCGGATGCGTTGCTAGATCTCTCTCTGGATCTCCAAAACCAGAACCAGGATCAGACAAAGCAAGAAGGCTCGGGTCGAATACGGCACCAAATGGGTGGGGCTGATCTCCTTCCATCCGGGATTTGGTTAGTTAATGGGATGGTCAGAGGTGAAACTACATATTAGGCCGCAAACGTGACACACCCCAGCCGGACTATCATAAGCCAACGCCATACCCCCGACACTCATAAGCCAGTTCGACTCCAGTTATGGCCGGTTGGACCATCTTGAGAAGACATTACACCAGCCATATCACCATATGAGCAAATGTGGCGCTAACTGGACAATAGAAAACGCGGCGCTCTCCATTGCTTAGATATAAGAAGATGTCCCCGTATCAGGGGTCTTCCGAATAGATGGTTAATAGGTGCTCATAGAAAAGATCATAATTAAGGGGAGGCTCTGACTTGCCGGTGGGGAAGTAAGAGATGAACTCAGTGAGGACTAGGGGGGTGGTTAATCTGAGGTTTAATTCTTGCAGGATGACGATCCATTGAGCAAATTTACTATTTTTAACCCACATACTTAGGAGATATGACATGGGATTGGAATTGGCTACGACTTTGGTTTTACGTGGTAAGATGTAATGTTGTAGTTTTTAGATTGAAAAACCACTGCTGACACTAACTTATCATCATGATTGTAAGATAGTGGGGAACCTAATAGGTTCTTAGTCACATAGTAGGTGACATGCTCGGTGTCATCATCTTCCTGTTGAACTAGAACTCCAACAATTATGAATGGAGCTACTTATAAATAAAGGACAAAGTCCTTATCAAAGTTAGGTGGAAAAACTACGGGTGCGGAATTAAGGGCTTGTTTTACAGTAATGAAAGGATCTCGTGGCCATCACATTAATAAATGACCTAATAAATGAATGGAGTTGGGTAATTATCCTTGGTGCAGTCTTTGGTGCAGTCTTTGTTCAAGTCCCCAAAAATGAAGTGCAAACATGAATAATGCCCTATTTTTTGTTGACGGGTAAAGAGTTAGATACCCAATAAGTATACGCAATGGAGTAGATGAACTTGCCTTTATATAGTTTGTTAATTCAAATTGAATGGATAGTGCCTTAGCTGGATGCGTAGGTATTTGTTTTTGTTGAACCGAGGTTGCATCTGGACAAGTCTTGATGCAATGCTCAATGATGGCTGGATCGAGGCCAGAAATTTTAGTGTATGACCCAGCCAAGATGTTACAAAATTCTTGAAAGAGGGCCTTGTAGGCAATCATAACCTCTTCAGGTGAACACGACAGTCCCAGAAGTATGTTTTCTATGACCACATGTGTAATACAAATATCTACCTTGCATAGTAGGTTCAATTTTCACCATATTTCCTTCCTCGAAGGCATCATGTGTATGTATCATATTTTTGGACCAATGAACTTTCCCAGGGGGAATAAAGTTTGAGATTGACTGAGCATTGGTTTAACTATATGGTTTGAGGTAAAAAGTAGGAAGGAACGATGATGCATATCGTCCCCTAGATAGTTAGGATTAATAAGGGGTTCCAATATGTATTCATCTCAGTTGAACACTGTACGGATATATTCCTGGAATTTTCATTGTAATGTGTATGTGCTCGAAGAAAGTTTTTGTGCCAGTAAGGAAGGATTGTCGTAAGATGAGGATCCAAGTGAGGAGGATATGTAGTAGATGGAACCCAATTTTTCATCTTCTATTATAGGTGGAATAAGAATCTCAGTTACTGGATGAGGAGGTGTTTGTACCTGACTCAGATGTATAGGTGGTTTTACTATCACTTCTAGATAATTTAGAGTATGTGGTTTACTAGCGTAGGATGCCAATATGGTATGGAAACTATTTCTACATAAAAAAAAATGTGTTTGTGTCATTTGATTCTACATCAGTGGAAATGTAAATAATATCCACTATATTTTGTGGAGGTCCACTTGATGTAGTTGGTGAGGGGGTTGGCTAGATATCCACTAGGATAGCAGCTACTTGGCGAACCATAAAAAGGGCTTCCATAAATTATAGTATTTATAGAAAATGATGTGAATAGTGACCATAGGTGCCACATATTGACAAGGATAGTTGGTCCGCAATTATTTCTTATACATGATCGGGGTCTTAGGACAATCAACTTCTACAATGGGTATAGTCTCACTGATTCCTAAGTAATCATCATTCCTTAGATGGTGGTTAAGTTATGCAAGAGGCATTTATTGGTAGGGTGCCTGGATAGGTCACATAGAGCAAAAGGTGGGGTTGTGTGAACCTATGTGGTTTTAGTAGTTTTTGTTCCATGAGTATCAATGTTCCTGGGTTTCTTTTTCTTTCCTACAGCCCTAGGTGAATTAGGTTGGTCAGCTTTTTTTGTGGTTGAGGTGCTGAAGGGATTTTAACACGTTGGACCTGGTTTAAAACTAGATGTTACATAGGTACCGCAGGCATAGGTACTGGTGTTTGTTGGGTTTGAGGTGGTGCTAATGGCATAGTTGGTTGAGCCGGATGTAGATACCGAATTGGGATACCCAATGTAAGGTTAGGAAGACTCAGAGTATCCATGACGGGAGTTACCACCATTCCTGGGGGTGAACTGCAGGTGTGATGATAACTGTGTCCTTTCGTTTCTTTCACTGTGCGCTGGTTTCATCTCCTGATCTTCTATCTCTATCCTTACTCGACCCTTTCAACCTGAATAACCAGTCCACCAAGAGCGAGGTACGAGGAACGTTAAGTGACTCAACCGTTCCCACCCATCCAGCTGTACAATCCATCGCATACCAGCAATCGCGGCAATCCTAGCTTTTCCATGCCCCCCTATCAAGAGTGTAAGACGACGGAAAAAGGAAGAGTGAACAGGATCCCCATCGCCATTTGACTGAGATCACAAGTCATCACATATTGGCCCAAATGAGGGTGGCAGAACACTCACATTTTTGAACTAAGTAGATCGACGATCTCTGAATACTATTTGGTTACATAAGAATCTATGTAAGAATTCAAGCCTGATAATCTATTATAAATATTATTATTATTCTTATTATTACATGGTATCACAAGTATTTTATTACAAGTATTGCTATAGTGCAATTGTAATATGTATTTTACAAGGTTATGACATATGTATATATATCTGAGAACATTTTAGGGTTTCTATTTCCATTACTATACTTTTATATCCCTATTATTATTATGTAAAAGGGTTCAAATATGTAATAAAAAATATTATAGTTAAATGGGGGGGGGAAAAACAGCAGATATGAAAGCGCCTCATTTATTACATGGGTGAGCTGTACCATTCTTTTAGGTATCGTCCAAGAAATTGAGTGAAGTATGGAGTTAACTGCGCACGGAATCCGGGGAGTGGAGAGAAGGGCAGCGCATGCTGCATGCGGTGGTTGGGAAGAGAGCTCCAGGGAGATCAAAATAAGAGAGAGAAGGTTTGCATTAGGAAAGTGGAGAGAATGCGCACACGGGAGGAGGAAAAAAAAATGAAAAGGACGCAGTGGAGGCGAGTGCAGGATATCTAGTGAGTCTCCCATGTTGAAGCGAGGGGGCGTAATCATAATACAGGATACAAATGAATACCTGCAGAATTACAATATCAGGTATGTTTTCCTTTAAATGCCTCTGTTTTATAGAGCGTTACAGTAGTTTCCTTTTTATTTATTCAATATCTACTTCGGTCAGGGATAAATGGGTTATAAATACTTTTATTGGGTAGTATCCCTTAAATAGCGTACACTGCTACCTCGGTGAATAGAGAGTCCATGGTTAGGAAGGAGACAATGCATTTCCAGGAATCGCGACCAGGCTGTAAGAGCCCAACGTTTTCCTTTTTGGTGAATAAACTATGTGTTCTGTTTGTTCCCATGCGTAAACATTATATACGTTTTCCATTCTTTGGAATGACGGTGCCACTTCAGTTTTTGAAGGCCCGTAAGCTTACTAGGCAAACTAAGACAGACCCTTATGTTTAGAGAAAATGATTTATCTCCAGCAGGAGGGACTGTGCGTCCTTGTGTTCAAGGGCCTGTGGATACCCCTTTACGTTGAGTCAAATTGTGCCGGAAACTTATGTTGTTGGTTACCTATTTGCCGCCGCTTTTCTTGTAGGTGTCTATCATTGAAGCATGAACCAAAAGTATTTGCGGAATTCATCAGGCGGCTTGAGCTAAAAATTTTAGTGCATTCGTAAGGCCCTACATTAAAGTGACTAGTAAACAATTAGGACTTTTTCCACATTGAATGAACAAATCCAAATTGGGGAAATGTAACTTATCCAGATGCTATTATACCCATAAGTGTTACTTTTCTTATTTTTACTTTTAAAGAAAGTGGATAAAGTTAAATCTGGAATAGCTTTACTTACGAAAACGTGGAGGCAAGTACTCTAGAATCTGAATATTTATCCTGCTGTCCTAGCTGCTGGTGCCACTTAAACTACTGCATAACCTACTGACTCTACATCTGCTGCTGTTGGCACTGGGTCTACATATGATTAATATGGCTGAGCGAAGGAAAGCTGCGGGTCCCCTTCGTCTGGGAACTCTACCACTGATGCTGTTGCTATAATAAGTTAGCTTCTTTCATTGTTTGAACAATCTTCAGCCTTATATCCCAGATTATATCTGAGGAAAGCCAACCACGTGCAGCTGTAAGGATCCAAAAAGAATTTACGATAATTTGTTGTACCAGTAATGTAAAGACATAGATTCATTCTCTGGAAGCAGTAGCTTAAATAAAGGCAGCAGTAGCTAAAGGAAAGCCAAGCACTATTCCCTCTCTAACTAACCTCTACAGCTCTCTTGGGGAAAGGTTGGAATGGGGAAAGGAAAAGAAAGAACTATTCTCTTTATCTTTCCCTCCCTCTCTACCCGACTTGGGAAAAGGGAAGCAAAAGGAATATCATTATTGTACTTACCGCAAGGGGAAAGGTAAGCTCATTATAAAGGAAGGGGAAAGGAAAGAGCATTCGTACTTCCCGCTCACTCTCTTTCTATTTGATATAGATAAGGACAAGTTTTTTTTCGTCGTTTAGTGATTTATCATCTCACTATCTACCATCAATCTTGATAAGCTGTAACGACTATCAATCCGCCGTAAGCAACTGCACTTAAATAATAAGCGCTATAGCTGATAAGTCCTATCCGCTTTCAATAAATATCGAAGATGTGGCCTACCTTTCAATAATAGAAAGCTAAAGATAAGATCTTTGCTTGGGTCTGGATCCAAAGTTGATGGCACGGCTGGAGCTATGCGAGCAGTCGACTACCTCCTACCCTACCCCACCCTACTGAACGCCCTAGCCTACCTTACTATTGATTGTCCTCTTTCCCATTCTAGCCTAGCCCACGATTGGAAAGCGCATCTGCCCCTGGGAATAGTTGCAAGCAGTCTCGAATCATTGTTCGTAGCCTAAATACTTACTGAACTTTTCACTGCAGCTCCGGATGTTTAGATCCTCAACTATAGTTCCCGATTGATGTGGGTACAGAGATTCTCCGATCCGCCCCTCGGCATTTATATGGGCATTGGCAGGCTTGGCAATAGAACCTTCGAAATGAAATAGAGATACCAATTCCTAATCGAATAGAAAAAATGGATTTGATGCCGTACTATATATAGGCGTTCCCCGATCCCCTTTCAATAATATAAAGGCCACCGCAAAAACTTTAGTTCTTTCTACCTTCCCCTAAAGATTCGGAAAAGCTTGATCCGTAAGCCATGGACCAAAAGACCTAGCTGCTTTCCCAGCGGACCAATAAGCCATGGACTGCTCCCAATTCTTATTGAAGTGCGTGCTCCGCCATCCAGGAGTGGTCGTTTGGGATTGCAAGGTCGGGTCTGCCGCTAGAGGGAGATAACGGCGGGAAAAGATCAGCAGATTGTGGTTTTCCCTCTCTGATTAGTCGATATTGCTGCATTGGCATAAAAACAATTGTTCGTCGAGGCCAACATGAACGATACCAACTATAAACCACCTAGGGTTGGTGCAGCTATAAAACTCTGCTTGGTGCCAAGTACTCATTGCCAGTCATCATAGACAATCTGAGATGTCCGAAGGGAAGGTGCTGATAGTTGCTAATCGTTGAATGAAGTTTATAAAAAGGATAGTCAGTTCCCATTTCCGGTAGTACTTTCTGAGAGCCATAGTAGCCTGTAATCACTGGGACTAAGCGCTACTAAACCCCTTTTACTCTTTAACCCGCTAGACATAACTTCTATGTTTCAGCCCTAGAACATTAGGTCCCAGTTACCTTTTAAAGGCACACTCTTAGAAGACCGAAGAAGCAGCCACAGATTAAGGGTAGGGGAGGGGATGGAGTCGCTAGAAGCCAGGAACACACCAGTTGCTATAAGGTATTGCTTCTATTAAAGACCCTTTCACTTTTCACCTGCCAGAAAGACCTTTTTATCAGCCCTAGACACGTGCTGCCAAGGGAATGCTATCAGACCAGGAAAAGTGCCGGATCGGATTATGTTGGAATTACCTAACATGCTCTCAGTAAGCCATTTACCTAAATAGAATCGCCTGTTACAGATCATGGGTGCTCAACTCATGTCAACGATGGTTTTTATTATAGGAAACTACCCTTATGAGAAGCTTTTTAATTGAAACGGAACCAAACTTGTTGCTCCCAACTCGGCTGGTAGTGCCTTCAGAGCCCGGAATAACCAATCCATTTGTGAACAGGCCGATCCGGCTTTACAACATATACTTTATTGATCAGATTCTTTAATTAGCGTTATTACATATATATATATGAGCAGCTTCCTTTGTACGCGACGTTCGACCCCAAGCAAGGAAGAAGAAGTGAGTGCTTCATTAACGAACTTTTTAAGGACATGGCATGCATGGAGTGCTGCCCAATAACCTCTTATGACGCCAGCCAGTAATACCCTACCCTAGACACATCATGCTATGACGACCACACTCCCTTGTATTCTTTCACTTGCCAGAACTTAGAGACCTGGAGCTAGAGACCTGGAATTACGTTGTCAGTTTCAGTGAGTCAATCATCATGAGAGAGACCTTTGCTAAGCCCCCGTAGGGAGGATCCCATGGATGGATGCTTCAGACCCTTCACCTTTTATTTATAATGCTGACCACCTAGGTAGAGTCACTTTAACACCCTTGACACCTGGAAGGCCATAAGATCTGGACCAGTAGGGGACAGTACATTAAGACCCTTTACTTGGATACCATACACCTGCCAGAAAGGAAAGACCATTATCTTCACAGCCCTAGCTACATGCTTCCCAAGGACTGCTAGATGACCAGGAGCTGTGCCGGATCGGATATGTGGAAATTACCTGACATGCTCTCATTAAGCCACTTACCTAAAGAGAAATGCATGTTCCAGACCACGTAGAATATTATGCTTATGCCTCGACCCGTGCCAACCAAGCGTTTTATAGCTCTAAAAATCGCATTTAAGAACGGTTTTATCATTCACCACCGGACGGAACAACTACAAGGACGAAGTCGGCTGGATGGTCGATTCGACCAGGACCTACTTTAGAAATAAATACCTTGCTTTCCTAATTGTTGGATTACATGGATGGATCAATGGATTACTTGGGTAGATTCGATTATGGGAATGATATTGGTTATACAACTCACCCACCTGGATTCTCTGTAGCCCTAGACCTGGAATCACCTAGTGGCAGGAATGCTTATCCCTAGAAGCCGAGGATGGGATCATTAGATCGGAACTGGAATGGAAATGGGGATTGGTTGATGAGACCTTACAAGTCCCGGGTTTATGGGATGGATGGGAAGAAGAATAACAGGAAAATGCTCTCAGTCATCTACTTGCCTAAAGAACAATCCATTTGAAAAAAACTTGGTGGATTATTACTTACTTGTCGGTTCGCTTTTTTACCTAAAGAATGAGCTCCAATACCTTTTTGACTCTCTCTATGCTCGATGCTACTATCAACTTAAGGAACATTACGTAAGCTGCTTCCTTTGCTCTAGGGCTACTGGTCTTTGCTCCCACCCGCACTTGACTGGCGACGCTTAGGCTGCTAGATATAGAACTGGAGCTTGCTTTAGACCGGAAAGTTTAAGTTGCTAGATAGATAATCGTAGCTGGCATGTGAACTGGCTGGCAATGCTTAAGCTGTAATAAAGTAACCTGGGGTAAGCTGATGCGGTTGGAGAGAGACCTGTTGATGGCCAACGAGCAGGGCTAAGCTGGATATAAAATTAGAGTGTGCTTATGAACTGGCAAAGCAGAAACTGCGGGATATGGGATCATTGCATGCTTGTGACCAGGCTAAGCTTCAGGCTAAGCTTAGATTCAAAAAGCGATGGTAGTTCCTATCAATTTACTGCTATTGTTCTGTCATTGGAGAGTGCGATTGACAGCTTGAGATATAAACGGGCGTTCATACGGTTTTGTGCTAATAGAAGCTTTAATCAATGCTTAGTTTGGGTTGTGACACGTAAAAAGCTCAAACGAGGATTTGTATCTAGGAGCTTTAAAATAATCATTTTTTCATTTCCAATTTCCGGAACTTCTAACCTGGCCGCCCTTTTAGTGGAATTTCGGGCGAATCACTCCTTATTTTGATTTCGCTAGTAGCATTCATTGGTTAAATTAATCCTTGTTTACCTATAAGCTCAATCCATAATTGGGTTCACGCATTTACTTATAAATGACTTATTTATTTATTACGTGTGCAGGTAGTTCCCAATAAATAGACTACTAGTGAGCATAATACAGGTATTCGGGGAGGTGAGCATAATACCTATATTGGGAAAGTATCTTACGGACTCAATGATTGCTTGATCCTTATGCACAGCCGCCCTTAGTGTTGCTGTCAATACCGCTGCAGTTTAGATAGCCAGCCGTGGGGGCCCTCATAAATTGGTTTTTAAATTGGATCATCATACCGACCGTGGTAGCTAGATTAGTGGGTCATTTCATAGCCACCAAGTATAGTGTCTCCAAGCCATTCAGTTAAGTTGGGGGATTTTCGCTGTGGCTTGTCAGAATGTAAGTTTATTCTGTTTCACTTAGTGTAGTGGGTTGTAGTGGTTTGTCATATGTGCTCCGATCGAGGTTTGGGTTACCGTTGCAGATATATTATATAGAATATTTCTTAATTCTAAAGCTAACCAATCAGAATTTTCTTTCCAGTTACTTTGTGGTTCACCAATAATTAGAGGGCCCAATAAAGACAGAAGCTGGATAATATGCATTGACTATAGTGCCTTGAACAAAGGAAACATCAATAACATATATCCACTGCCATAGATTGATGACTTGTTGGATCCGCTGCAACAAGCCAAGTTATTCACCGAGCTGGACCTTAAATTGAGTTACCCTCAAGTAAGGATCGAAGCAGAAGATGTGTGGAAGAGGACATTCAATAAAATGCAAGGTTTTTACAAATGGTTAGTTATGCCTTTCAGTTTCTGTCATGTACTTTAAACTTTCATGTGCTTGATGAATGATGTGCTATGTCCATATATTTCTTCTTTTTTTTAGTATATCTATATGACATACTAATCTTCAGCAATAGTTAGCAAAAGCACCTATATCACATGTTACATAGGTGCTAAATACCCTAAAAATAAATCAGCTGATCACAAAGTTTTACAAATGTAAATTGAAAAAAAAAAGAATCCTTTATTTATCTCGGACACATGATCGGTGGAGGAGAGCTTAGGGTGGATCCTTACAAGATTGCTGCCATCAACCAATGGGTTCTTCCTATCAGCTTGATAGAGGGAAGGAACTTCATGGTAGTAATTAAATACTTAATTGAGTCAGCTTAGAACAAACTTTTACGCAGTAGCTACACCTTTGCACGCCATCACCGCCAAAGGGAATAGCGTCCATTGGGTAAAGCCACAACAACGGTCCTTCAAAGAACTGAATAGGAAGATCAACAATGCATCGGTTCTAACCGTGCTTAATTTGCATGCAGCAACCATCTGAATTGGAAACATATGCAAGCATGGATGCTGCTTTAGGGGTGGTGCTTATGCAAGGAGGGAGACCATTATATTACAATTAATTATTGTTTCATGGAACAGTTTTGGACTACTCCACATATTAGAAATAACTCTACGCTATTGTGCAAGCGGTGAAGAAGTGGAAGCACTATCTCTTGGGGAAAGAGACCATTATCCACACCGAAAAGAAACCTATAAAGTACTTGCAAGGCCAAAGCACGATGCAACAAGTGAGGCATTACAAATGGATGGGATTAAAAAATATATTTCTTTATTTATAAAGTATAATAAAGGGGCTACAAACAAGCTTGCTGGCATGCTTTCACGACCCCCATTGAATAAGATTGCATGCTAATGCAACTTGAGCCCGTCACTAATGATTTGCTGAGTGAAGATTATTAAAGATATGAGGATTTCAAAGGCATATACCAGCATTTGGAATAAATATCAGTTGTAGAATTGGAAGGGAACGAATGCCATCTTCAGAATGGGCTTCTGTACAAGCTAGACAAGTCAGGCATACCACAGGATAGAACAATTCAGTTGATGAGAGAAGCTCACACTTTTCTGATAGTCGTGCATTATGGCATTAGAAATACAATGGTAAATCTGCAGAGGTATGTGGTGTATTGGCCAAGGATGTAAGAGTAGGTGGCGATATTTGTTAGGGGCTACATTCTTTGCAGCACTAGCAAGCCTAACAACGGAAAACTTGGGCTGTACATGCTACTGCCCGTACTGAATAGACCTTGGGAGAGTATCTCCATGGACCTTGTTGTAGGTTTGTCCATGTCCCAGAGAGGCCATGATTACTTGTTCATAATCGTGGATTGATTCAGTGAGATGCATGTGCTCATTCCTTGCAAGAAGACTACTACCGAGCAGGAAGCAACTGAGTTGTTCTTTACTCATGTGTGGTGACATTTTGGACTGCCGAGCTCCATTATATCTGATTGTGACAACAGGTTCTTGGGCAGAATTTGGACCGCACTTTTAGAAAGGATGTATACCAAGCTGAGGTACTCCACTGCTTTCCATCCCCAAACTTATGGACAGACATAAGTTAGTTGTAAACGAAAAATTTGTACAATGGCTAAGAGGATATAATAGCAAGCATCCAAAAACATGGGATGGGCAGCTTGTGTACATTTCACACTCTTATAATGGGGCACTCCATTCTTCAAAAAAGAAATGGCCCTTTGAAACTTTATTAAGTTACTTACCTCCTTAACCTTTTTTACATTGTGTATGGGCAATAAAAAGAAGAAGCAAAGGTGCAAGGGGAAGTGAGGAAGGTGAGCAGGTTCGTGGAAAGGATCCAACAAATACACTTGAAAGTGCAGGACAGGAGCAACTTGATAAAATAAAGCCAGCAAC
>Ga0233342_1000227_pt1 | contig 17442 bp, 12 predicted proteins | sample GEONDECOMP273_FD_180706 | JGI IMG/M metagenome (GOLD analysis project Ga0233342, IMG submission 180706) | Leaf litter microbial communities from Shasta-Trinity National Forest, California, United States - GEON-DECOMP-273 | ecosystem: Environmental > Terrestrial > Plant litter > Unclassified...
TTATGTATACACTTTAAGAAACATATATGCTTTCGTGGGCTAGGCCAGTTGTAACCCTTCATGAGCCAAGATCGGAAGAAGCCTACTTGTTTAAATCAAGATTTTTTGCACGTTGGGCAAGGTAAAGTTTACTTTATTTTAATAGAGATAGTTGCACTTCCTCTCCCTATCGGTCGAGCCGGGCTAAGGCTTCCTTCCTGGGCTCGAGAACCAGCTTCGCTTCTCTCTTTTACCTAAGATGTTATAAAAAGTACTACTTGTCCAGTTGAAAGTACTAATGAGCTGCTTGATCATTTAGGCCCTTGCCTAATAAAAGAAAAGGACGGTGTTATGCAGGCAGTCTTTCCTGATTTTATCGAACCCAACTTCTGCGATGTCAGGGCCTATCTTACCAAAAAAGGTTTAATGGTACATGCCCGGGGCTGGCAAACACTAGCTTAGTAGCTATCCTGGCGGAAGACCCTCAGCCTTTTAACCGCGCACACAAGTATCTCTCTCCTGCCCATATTTCCATTGAAGTCGTATTTCACCCGGAGGAAGTTGCCATCTTTCCATATATTTGAAATTGAAAAGTTCCAATCTCTCCACGCCCTTTTTCATTGAAAGGCTCGTATAACCTTGTTTTTGCTTGAATCCGATCAGTAAGGGCTGCACACCGCCGTTCACTTGGTCGGTGCTAGCCATTCCCTTGAGTTTATTGGCAGCTGGAAGACATACCCGAAAAAAGGCCCATTTAAGCAATGAAATTACCTTTTGATGACCATCAAGCAGGATAAGCGTTAGTTTCTATTAAACAAAAAGGGGCTATTGAACTTGTTTAGCGATAGCAACTCAACTTATTAAGGGATGTTTTTTCTTTCCTAATGGTACAAAGCTTGAAAACAGCAGCGCGGGTTGCGCATGTTAAGCCATCTAGTGAGTGCCTATGATTGATTGGTAGCTATTTCTTCCGTAGTTCCATTCCACTTCATTTTTATTTTAGAATGAAATGAAGCAATTTAAGAAACCACGATCAAAGTCGACAACAGGGACTACAATAGTAATTAATTCAACAATTGGTACGAGTAGATGGTTTCCACCATCCAGTACCAGCATAGAATCCCACCAAGAATTATCTACCATTACTAAAAGTGGTTGAAGTTCGAGGTGACGAGAGACAACAGCTATATACAGCCCATCATGGAAAAAGGAGACAGGATTGAGGTAAGCCCTTTGCCTTTTGTTTTATATGCTCAGTCCATTTAAGAAGACGTCCAGACATGGCCGGGTATAGTGACCTTTTTAGATGAAACAGGAGTCTTTTCAATTTTCCCAAAGAAGAAGCTACAGCAAGAGGATGAAGGCCATGATAGAGTACCCATCTTACTCCGGCAGCCGCTGGCACTTATGCTTACGCAGCCAAATAAAAGGAAAGAAATAACAGACGCAAGAGCTGCAACCAAGATCAGTTGCCAAAAAAGGCCAGCTCTCTGGGACGAAAAGCATGCCAAAGCCGACCTTTCTGATGCCAACCATCGTCACACGGGTCAAGGACTCATGGAGTGGTGAGGAGTTGTGAGAGGGTATTACTCAGCTAGTTAAAATGTTAGCCCAGAAACCGATCAAGAAGCCTCGCACGCATCCAACGGGTGCAACTAACTCACCGTTCGATTACCCAAGTAATAGAGATGGCTTCAGTAGTCGGGGACATTCGTAAGGACACCAGGACAGAATAAGGAAGCAGCGCAAAGCAGCAAGTATACGTAAATTTTTTACAATTTATTCCTTTTGGGGGTTTAGATATGCTCAAGGCTGTTGCGGGAAAGCGTTAAACCCCTTGTTTTCCTTCATTAGCTAGAATTCAGACTTCTTCAAGGGAAAGCGTGGACATTACTGATCATGAGGAGTATACAAGTCCATAAGGAGCACGAATAGGATCCTGCCCATACACCCTTGCACCATTCAGATCAAGAGTCCGATATGATGGACACAAAAAGTGGGGGGGGTTTATTACCTGGATCAGAAAAGAGAACAATACAACAAGGAAACAGAGGAGGAGAAAGAAGAATACATGGAAGACAAAGAATACCAGGAGGCAGAAAATACGGAGGAACAAGGGCAATACAAAGAAAAGGAGCCAAAGGAGTTAACGACAGAGAATAAAGAACAAGAAAAGGGAGACAAAGAAATTACAAATGTGACCAAGGGGCTTTAAAAGTCCACCATGACTGTTCCAGTGCCATTGCCGTGACAGGACAACCAGCCTATATATGTTGTGGGCCTCCCTTTGGACCACCCCAAAACCCTAGTAGTAATCAAGCAATTAGCGCAAGAGAAGTAGTACCGGTTTGACCTCACGAAAGCTAGCTTGTCAGAAGAATTTAGACTACGTGCAGTACATCACTGCTGATCTACAGGAAGGGATAAGAAACAATACCATTCGCTTGGGTGCCTGGGTGGATCAGGATTATCATGAAGCACGAAGTCGTCCAAACCCGTCAGTTTTACCGGTGCCACTATTGGCTAGAATGGATCCCACAGCTCCACTGCATTCGTAGGCATTCCAACCCTCAGATGTAGGCCAATTCCCTACAGATGACTTGGTCAGGAAACACTCCATCATGATGGTCAAGCTCAGCCATATACTACTATAGACCCAGAGGGAAAACACCGAGCTAAAAAGAGAAAATAAAGAGTTACAGCTGCAGCTACATGATGCTGTGCTCGAAAGGGATGTTGCACGTCGGGAGAAAAAGATATTAACAGATCAGGCTAAGGCGGTCAGATCTCAGTTCATTTACATGTGGCCCACCCTGTGGTAAGAAGATGGAATCCATTAGCGAACTAGCACCTTATACCCAGTTAACTCACATAGCGGATCGAGTAAAACAAGTAAGTCGTGGCGACAATGATAAAAGGTAAAAGGAAGCTGATGGAAGCCCAGAGTGCTGAGAAAGGCTACGAAAAAAAGAATATGAAATACTTCATGGACACATTGGAACCAACCAGTGGGGGTGTACAACAAATGAAGGATAATATAAAAGTCACGGTTGAACAAGCCAAGACCGTTTGTGGCACAACTAATAATTGGATCCATTTTGTGAGGAAGCGGGAGCAGCCAGTCGATGCGTTATAGCTACAAATAATTCAAATGAAGACAGAGGCCAAACAAGTATTGGACCTAGAATAGTGAGAGTAGAAGATCCAGGAAATCCAATAGATAGAGGAAGAAGTGGACCAGTTATTCCAATCTTAAAGAGGTTGGCTAGGTAACCTTTGCCAACCTAGGCCCACTACACAAGAGAGACACAATGCGTTGCAAAAACTACATAATTTTGCTGACATTGATTGGGCCAGTGTACAAGAGACTCAGCCGAAGTACCAGACCTGGACCAAGAAAATACATATTAACTAGTTTCAACCTATTAATCGGAAAGTGGTCCAATTCCTTGGACCAGTTCATTCAATTTAGGAACTAGGGTTTGGAGATGGTACCGGAGTTGGCCCCTTCGTTTGTAGAAACAATTCGGAGTTTACTCGAGGGCGAGTAAAAAGGTTTGGTTTGGGATTTTTGGGCCCTTCATTTTGAAATAAGGACATGACGGCGCTATCTCAGCAGGCAGGTAGATATCAATCATGCCAGCCCAAAGAAAGATCATTAGTAGCAATAAAGAGCACTAGCAAGGGTGGAAGACATAAACCAGACTAATGGGAAAGATTCCAGGTGATCCAGGAGTAAAGTGGTGAAGGTGCGAGGACACCTGGCCAAAGATAGAAGAGGAACTCACTGGTTCATCAATGTCGAAATGGAAGAAAGGCTAACAGCTGAGCAAAATTGAAATGTACCTTCCCGCTTGCGGGCATGACTATCGTAAAATATTCTGCCTATAATGAGGTTGGATGTTGGATGCTATTGGTATTATGTTTTAATATAAATTGATTGTTGGCTTTATTGGTTCTGTGGTGAAATTCGTCATGCTGTTGCGGCCAGGGGGAAGTTTGTCTACTCTACAGTCATGTTGGTACTAGTAATTGGAATGCATGGAATGATGGCCCCTATCCAATTTTTATATCTGTTATGTGTTCCCTTATGGGTTATGGTTATAATGTATTTTATTTTATTCATGTAGCTACTTTCTTTGCAAAATGAGAATATTTTGATAGCGTGATTCTTTTTGCACCCTTGGTCGGAGTGGGAGCCGAACTAAGTATCCCGGGTTGTATTATTACTTCGGTAGGAAGAGGTAATTGATAGGTGTATAGATACTTATGATACCATATAATGAGTTTAGTTGTTTTTGAGTACTAAGATGGTTGTATCAGTCATACCGTTGAGCCCTGCGTAACCTATTCTGTATCGGCAATGCTTTGGGTGATACCTTCCTCTTCATGGGGATTGAATATGCCAATGCCTAGACTACAGCGGGCCCCGTTGTTGGAATTAATGCAGACCCTGGTCTTAAATTGAGCCAACAGTTGGGTTTACCCACTTTTGTACTTTAGTTTTTCCAGAATTGTAATCTTAACTCTATGGTCAGGGGAAGAAAAAGTGTTGGTAAGTCCAGTCCTTGTCGAGTTGAGGCCACATCTTTGTGGTTGGAAAAAACATTATATAAGTCCATTTTCCTTAAAAAGTTGGAAGTTGTTGAGTCTGGTCTTATTGCATTTACACCAATAGAGGTTTCATTTGAATTTCATGATCTTGGCAGGATACTATGTTGTCAGGGTCTATAGAAAGAAGTTGGGTTGGGTTCTGGTTGAGGTCATATGGTTGAGTGATGACCGAATGGAAATAGGAAGTCTAATATATTGACCGGAAAAGTATTTATTGTCATTAAGTCTGAGTTTTCAATGTTTCACCATCGGGTTTTGGGAAAAACGTTGTGCTATCTTTCACACGCTTCTGGGAATATTTCCGCCATCTACGTTGTAAATGCAAGAAAGTCTTTCTAATTCCAACTTTAATCATGTTTTAATCACTTTGTTTTCATTTTGGTGGTTTTACACTTTTTTATCACACTGGAGTCTCGTGAGATTATAGTAGCACCAGTAGCTGAACAAGTTGTTCATAAGGTTCGGCCTCCTATTGTTCAAGTATGTCAGTGACATCATCAATCTACTAGTATAGCTATGGGAAAAGTTACTGGGTATAAGTCTTGCTATGTGAAGAGTAAGGAAGCATTAGTTATTTAAATTGTTGATCCACGGGTAGAGGTAATGGGATACTTTCATGGAAAGGTTTAATAGAACCGCTTGATTTAGAATGATTTGACAAATGGATACTTGTTTCTAGAATTGAGACCATCAGTTTATATGGATCAGGTTTAACTTGACAATGGTTATATTACACACATCTGGAAACCTGTTTTCGATCCCTTATGACAATCTTCACTCATGACTCTACTGGACCTTCCAACTTTCGGCAGTATGGGGGAAGTGGCTCGATGCATAAAGTTTTTGATGTCTGCGGGTGGATGAAAAGTAAATTGGATTGGCTAGAGCATACCCTATCCATGTTCAGGACATCCATGCCCTAATCATCTTGTCTATGGAGGAGCACAGTATGTTACTGAGGCATTTAAAGGTGCTGGAAAGTAAATGAAAATAGGAATTAGAATAATAGGATGGATTATAAAAGTGGTTACTTACTTCGTGCTATTAGCAAGTGGGAAGGCCAGGAAGCTGGGCGAACACCCGGGGACAAGAGGGGGTACGTAGTGATAGGGATTTGTCCCGGTCGGGTCTTTTTGGATGGATAACGCCAAATAGCTTCCATCTTACTATAACTCCAAAAGTGGTCAAGCGCAGATCACACCCCGGCTGGCCTCGCATGTCGAGGAACAAGGACCAAAAACATGTTGAGCAGGGAGCATCATCTGCATGGGAACGGGGAGGATCACGAAACGCATCTAGGCTGTGATATAGTTCCCCATAACCTTAAGTAAGGTCGGCCACTGGAATGGCAAAAATTCCTATTCAGCTCCACTTAGGTAAAGAACATTTGGATTGTCACCTGAACTCGGTAACAACCAATGGGACTAGACCTAAGTTAGGATGATAATCCAATGAACCCAGCGAGGAGAAGACAAGAGGCTAAAGGAAACAAGGAGCATAGGGAACAATAACTAGTAGCTCAGTCAAAGTCTCGTCGAAGCATTGTATATGACCCACTCTTTCTTGCGCGTTCTCCCAAGGTTCTAATCACTAGAACATGCCAAAGGAGCATGTCGATCCCGCTCTCCCCCACTCCGAAAGGGGTTTTTACCATTGGATTCCACGATTATAAGAAAAAAAGTTATCAATGCTGGATCAGGACATAAATTTTCTGGTAGCTCTCGTTGCTTCGGCAAACCGTCGGGTCCCATGTGATCCCCCTAAATAGAGTGATTTGGTGCTTATAGTTATATGAGTCTCTCAGTTGTTACGCGCCAATATGAGAGAAATAAAACTGATCACTTAAAGAACTGGAAGAGATGCGAAAACTGAAACCTAAGCTATTAGTACTTAACTCTTTACGCTCGAGCGGGATCCTTACGCGCTATGATCTGGACATTTAGAAGGCATTGTGTGCTTATAGCTCTACATTACCTAGCACTCAATCTGCAGGAACAAAATATCCATCTTTATATGCTCCCCAGGCCTTCCTTCCTTGATAATTTCTCTAGTGAAAGGTGGCGTCGGGAGATGATAGGGAGTTAGAATGTGAATGAAACTGGTCCAAGCTTAGATTGTGAACCTGGCCACCGCACCAGCAATTTAGGTATTTTCTATGGGTTTATAAATACACCATAGCATATAAGAGATGCTTGGCAAATGTTACATTTAACTTGTGGATATCAGGTTTTTATTTGCACCCTTTTTGCTTTTCGGAGTTTCCCTCTCCTTATCAGTCGAGCGTGCTTACGCACCCTACACAAGCCCCTCCTACAGAAGGGGGTCCACTTCGCAACCCACACAAAGACACAAAACTTTCAAACCCACCGAACACCGCTGCGCACTAGACCAATATCTTGCCTAGCCAGGAAGGACTATAACGCTTTGGTTATCTCTATAACTAGAGAAAGTAATTCCGGCGTGCTTCAGGGCTAACCCAACAATTATTTCTAATGGAAAGACCGTTGGAAAGACCCGACCCCGGCTCTTTTGGCTAGCGGTAGCTTGACTTATAACCAAATAGTATAAAGGCCAGTCTATCCATTTTTAGAGTCAAATTATTGTAGCTTATTGATTAACTTCTTGGAGCTAGCCTAGTGAAGAAAGCTAGAGTCGTACACACATAGCCCAACTTGCTTGCTATATAAGTTTTTTCTTTTTTTGCTAACATCCATCTTTCTAACATCCATCTAACTAGACTAAGATTTATGAGGCCTTTTCCGGGCGTTATAGGACCACTTCTGAACCATGAATGAGAGATTTGAAAAAGTGCCTTGATTTACCAGTGAAGAGCCATAAAAATGCTTTGGTTGAGATACAGGTGAGGTTGTACAAGATGAGCTACGGGTTAGTTATGGGAGTTATGGGTATGATCTGAGGTTAGGCAGGTTAGGTTTTAGGAACAAAAGCCTCCTCTCTTTCTTTCTTGAGCTGCAACAAGCGCGGACTACTCCTCGTTCTATCTCTCTCCTCTACTTGGGCCTATTGATTCATTGATAAAGTGCCGGGCATTAGCGATGATATTGATCCGTTGGCGTCTCAGCAACACAAAACAGGCGGGGAAGGTCCGCTTCGCTATTTCATTGTGGAACTAACTATGAATAACTGGCAGGGCAGAAAGCGTAGAGGGAGTTATGAAGTAGGTCAGTTAGAGCGGCTTTTAGGAAGAAGGTCAGAGAGCTAATAGGGGGAAGGGAGAGGTGCTTGGCTTGTGCATTTCCCATTTTAAGCGAAATCTATCTTTTTACGGTGACCAGGCGGGTGAAGCCCTTCCATTCATTCAATGCAATAAGTGCGGGGCATTACTAAGTGGAGTAAGTATCGGTTGAGAAATGGTGGAATACAGAAAGTGCCGTACCCAAAAAGCATTCATTCCTTGCTGACGCAAGTGGTTTGGAATCAATTCCTTCCTTCCATCCAAGATCCTCTGGCTGTATTGAATAAACGAGGGCAATGCCATAGGGTAACTATATAACATAAAGTAGTCAAGTCGGGAAAGTAACGAAGTCTTTCCTTAGGTACGAGGGAATGGATAAATACTCCAAGTAAAAGTGCCAGGCTAAGCAAGCCCATCCTCCATCCATCCAGCCGCCTCACCATGTCATCCAGGGGGTAGCAAAGTACTCAAGGTAAATGGCTGTACCTCCTAAGCGCTTCATGAAGTTCGTAGTATAAAGCTAACAGGTGTAGTTCTTTCTTGCAGGTGGAAAAAAGGAACGAAGTGAAAGGTAAGTCTATTCTTTCCTAGGATCAGTGTATTCTAAGGGATTCATCATATCCTTCAACGGGTAATAGTGGTACCTATAAATTCCATATTAATGTTGTCTGGAAGCTCGTCCAAAAGCTCCTCTATGGAAAGCCGGTGTGCTGCAACCAAAACTCATTGCTCGAGGGATCTATTCCTTCCTTATCTGGAACGGCACCTTTCTTTATGACTAAGCTTTTTACCGGGATTGAGATGCCTAAACACCTAGTCGTTTATATACGTAATTAACCAATATTTTATATTATTGACTATAAGCAGCACTGACCAGAGCTTTCTAGGCGATGAGTCCCCATCCCATCAGAATAGCTAAGCTGAATAGTCCAGTTGAATGCGGATGAAACCATCCTGGGAAATATAGAGAAAGTATCTGAAAAGGCGAAATTCCATAATCAAAAAGTCATTTGAGGAGCCATGATGAGGGGCGACACCAAAAAAGGAGATTTAGATAAAGTGGTTTACTTCAGACAAAACTACATTTAAGACACATTTAAGACATAAGTGCTACGCACCCTTTACTTTAATATGAAGGCGCTCAGGGAAAAAGCTACGGAAATTGAAAAGACTACGGTAATTATAAAAATGAATCGCTAAAGCCCTACTGCAAAATGCAAATTATCGACCCGGATAAATCATCGATCATTTTAGAACTTTAAACGCCATGCAGCTTAGTTTTTGTTACTTAATTCTTCATCTTTTGAATCTCCTGCTTCGCCGGCTTTTCAGCTTGATTCTTCCTATGCTCCCATTATATCACTTGCTGGATGGGTTTAGCCAAGAGAGCCTTTCAGAGAGAGCTTGCGTGGAACTGCCTTCTTTAATTTTGGAACTAACTACAAGCTAGACCCTGGAGATTGGATAGAAAGGCGGACTTGGTTGGTCAAATAGCTGAGGAATTTTATTTGCTTGCTCCTGCGGCGGGGCAGTTGAGTAGCCGAGAGATAGGTTTTCCCTCTCCTTATCAGTCGAGCGTGCTTACGCACCCTTTAGCAGAGATCCTGGAACTGCCGGATTGGATTCATTACAGTCCACAACTTTAGGCAGATGTTGAAAGGATTATTTTCATTATGGTCCATCGGAGCAACCCTCCTTATATGATGGGGACGGGCTTCAGACATAGGATATTATGAGGCCGCCCAAACAGCCAAGAGATGCTTCTTTGTTTATAACACTTGCCTTTCAAAATCTTAGGAAGTACGGGGGCAGGGCATAACAACCCTTTACTTATGAGCGTCCACTCGGTTATAGAAAACTTTCACCGTTCCTTGCTCTAGGAATCGGGTACCACGTAGAACCTTCTGGTCTGGCCGAGCCAATACAATACCGATTCATCCATTTGTGAACCCACTGGCTAGGATAGATAGGAAGAGCCATACTTCCTCATTTTAGGACCTGCTTACAACCTAGACACCTTCAGAGCTAGACATGTTCGAACTATTTGGATGAATGAATCTTAGAAGGTACAGCTATAGACTTCTCCGTCCGGGATGGCATGGAGGTGAGGTACACACACACTTTTAACCTTTACTAGAAACCCTTGACTATGCCGCTTTACTCTTATTACAACCTTCCCACCTATAGACCTAGACCTGGTAGCTCTATACTACTTACTTAATGAAGCGCTTAGCAGATATCGCTAGACACTAGCATCAGTAGGTATCAGGACGGGAAAAAACTACCTCACTCTTACCTTTCTCTCCTGAACTTAGACCACTTGGATTAATTAATTGCTTAGTAAGTATCGCTATAAACCCTTCTAATCTATGGACGGAATGGCATTGCATTGATGATGGCATGACACAAACCCCTCTTACCCTTCTATCTTACTTATGTCCTAACTACCTGCCCACCTAGAAAGAGACCTAACACCTGTTAGAACTAGATCACTTGGATGGATGAAGGAAGTGTTTAGGAGGTACCGCTATTAACAACCCTCCTTCTCTTATAAGCATCAGCAGGTATCAAGACGAGATCAGACCCAACCTCAGACTACTTATCTTACTTTTCATGCATCAGCTAGGAATTATGCTTCGTAGTGGAAGTGGAAGGGAAGGGAGGCATGCTAGTCATTCACCCTTTACCCTTACTTGACTTACCTTTGATGAAGTGTTTCCATACAACCCAACCTATACACCTTCAAAGCTAGAAGACATGTTAGCCCTAGATCACGAACTTAATGAATGCACTTAGTTAGGAGGGAATGCTATGAACTCTTTAGTTACTTGCCTTATGATGAATCCCGGGTATCACATATCAGTACCATGTATGTATGAACAACTTATTGGTCTCATGTTCTCACTGATGGAGCCCTGCTGAGACGAGTCAGGAATTAGAACCAACAGCAGCACAGGCAGTTCACGATTGACCTCTGCTTTAGTGCTTGTCTTGTGGTTCTGACTGAAGGTGGGCTTGGCAAGAGTTTAAGGAAGGCCAACAGAATGAAGAGGCACTTTGCCATGTCACCTAGCCTCTCACCTAACCCAGGGAGGGGAGGGGATAAACAGGAAGGTTACAGATAAGCAAGTCGAACCTACAATATGCTTACTTACGTTGATATGCAATTCGAGGAGCAGAGTGCTAATTCTGATGCAACATTATAAGTTGGTTGATAATGCACGGTGTATAATTACGTATATAACGCTATAACATTTCTCTATGATGATAGGTCGGATGGGATCGATTGCTTTTAGGCTGAGCAGGACCCTCGGTGCTTCCTGGCTTATCTTACTGGCTGAAAGGAAGGATACCAGGGACGGCTTGTTCTCGTCGCTTGCTGGTTAGCTTGTTAGCTGGAGAGTTGGAGCTGGAGAAGGAAGGCGAAGACGAAGACGTGAGAAATCAGTTAGATTAACATTTTTTCTTTATGTAAACGCTTTCTTGAAACGAGGTCCTACTTAACCATGAAAGTGATGTTCTCTTTACAGAATAATTGCATTTCACAAACTTTCCCACGGATAGATAGGGGGATGCCAAAGCTAGAATTCCCGGGATTGCTGCTTGCTGGCTGGCCGCTGAACTTAGAGTTGGTCAATTAAAACCGGGGCTTTCCTCCTTGAGAAACACAGAGCCCCGCCCTACCAGCCGAGTCACTTTCATCACAGACCCGAGAAAGGAGGCCTAGCAAGCGGGGCAAGGAAATGATATAGATGTTTATTTTCTTTACTTGCACCCCGTGTTTAAGGCAGCCGGGGGTGGACAAAAGAAATGAGGTTGAGCCATTCCCACAGGGCAGGTAGTTACATTAAGGAAATTTATTAGTGCCCAGCCTTAAGCGGGAGCACCTATTCCCCTAACTACTTCTTCACCCATTACATGTCCCCACCAGACGAGATAAAGGATAAGTCTCCGTTAAAGCCATAACCCTCCCGATATGATAGGTAGGTTTCAACACTCTTAGGCACACTGCCCGCTGATCGATGCAACGTGCTGCTTGCCGAAGGAAGGTAGGTCTCTTGCTTACTTATCTAACAAGAACTAGGAATGTGAACACCTCCTCAAGGACACAGTCATGCCTACCTGATTCTATCTTGCTTTCTGCTTTCTGGCTGAAGCACCCACCGAACGAGAGATGAGCAGTGGAGGACTATTCAACTAACGAACCGGGACGGACTTACTCGTTAATGCTGGGACTTAGAAGTGCCTTTCTGACCAAGCCCGTTTTTACTAATCAGTATACGTTCAGCGGTGATCTCTAGGGCTTTCCTGGAACCCAAGCGGGTGGCGAATCCCGCCTAGGGCTTTATATTATTTTACCTTAGTGAGTGCAAGTGGACAATCCTGTACAATCTGTATTGTATCTACTTCAAATATGATAGCGCATACCCTTTTTGCCAAATAAATAAGTGCACCAGGATAAGATGCCATCCCTTACTTAATTAGGTGAGAAAAGATAGGTCAGCGTACTATGCTCCTAAAACCCCTTATTGCGTGTCTACTTCACATATGATCGCATCTAGACGTGTCCTCTCCATTTCCTCATTAGTCATGTTCGAAATCCATTATTGGGAGGGAAGGAGATGGAAATAATAAGTAAATAAATCCTTGCCCCATGTCAGTTAGTCGGAGGTTCCCCCATTGCTAGCAGCCGGTTCAAAAGCCAGTTATAGTACATTGTTATCATAGGGTGGTTCCCTTGCCCATACAGCCGCACAGTTTATGTCAGTTCTGCTGCTGGTTCTGAACAACATAAATATAACCTCTATTGCTGCATATATACATTTTAACATATGATACATGTTTTGAATATAGAAGTTTAACCCTTCTTCTCATTTTAGTAGGCCTTACTACCTCCCTTACTATACAATCCTTGAATCTCCATGTTTGGTTCGGGTGGGACAGATTTAGAAACCTTTGCTCATCGGTTTGACTTTGTCACAACCTTATTTTGATGGGTCCGAGGAATTCCACATCATCGGTAGACGAAAATGGATTTATTCTTTATGAACATAGCCATTTCAGGGACCTTCCCTAATGAAACAGATGAGTCTGTGGAATATCATAGTAACTTCCAGCATGAGTCCTGTTAATAGGTATGTGGATATCTCCTAATAAAAAGCACCCACCCATTCCCAATACCTCTCTGTTTGGTTGGGACATATATTTCCCAAAACATCCTCATTTTCTATTTTTCCGCTCCGCGCCTCATTTTGATCGGTCCGATGCATTCTCTATCGAGGATTTCAAATGGAAATTCTTATTTAGTCAGAATGGCATTTCCTGAAGTTTATCTCTGTATTCTGAATGTAGTAACGCCATGCATCATGTAGGAGGGGTAATAATCACCAACGCTCCTTGTCCTTATACCTTCCCCCCATTAGGGGTAATAAGAGCAGCTACCGTAGAGGTATTGGCTAGTGATTATTGACTAGTCCTACTTCGACAGGTCAGGTCTTATCAGGTACGGTCTCTGGTAAGGAGGGTACGGGCTATATGATGAGCAGGTGAGTCAGGACGATAGTGATAATGTCAGGTAGGGTAGGCAAGTTAGGCCGATAATGCCATTTCCTGAAGTTTTTATCTGGGAATATCCCGTAATCAACTAGGGCAATTCCAAATATACGAATCGCCATATAGACACCTTGTCATTTGAGGTGTCCTTTATGAGTAAGCACCATTCCGTAGTAGAGCTGCTAGGTCCATATGGGCCAGTACAAAAGCAAATCAGTACTAGAGCAAATCATGGAGCTACACTCTCTATGTTGCTCTATGTTGCACACTAGGTAGTATGGCCTAAATCTAGGTGGTGGTGGTGGTCTCTCTCCTAGAGATCAAATCCGCCATTCCATATTATGAATTAGTTGGTTGGTGAGGCACATAGCAACCTCCCCTACTTACCATCGATAGGCACCATGAGGTTCCACTACCGATAAGGGGTAACTGATTAAGTAATTAGGATGGATGTTGCAGTCGTCGGAGGCTTATCCTCGCCCGGATAGTGATCGATTGCCTACAGATTCGGACCAAGCACCCAGTTGCCTTGGAACAGATTTAACAAAAAAAGCCTCATTCTATGGGGATTTATCCGCTCGACCGACGTAGGTCCCCCACCCGATCAGCACTTAGGTTTCACTTGTATATATATAAATAAAAAATACATTTATATATGAGATGATATCGCGCATATCTACGTGATACTCGATCCTGTTAAATACATATCTGTTCCGACTCAATTCTTGTCTGCAGGGAATTGAAAAATAAAGATTGTCTGGCTGTAGTTCCTAGGCAATGAATGAAGAGTTAGCTGTCCGACATAAAGTCTCTCTTTCAAGTAGGCATAGAAAGTGTAAATACAAAGGTCTAAGTGCTTTCCAACTAAGATTATTCTCATAAAGTGCAAAGCCCGTCCTATATCTAAAAGTTCAGGTCTGTCTGTGCACATAGCACGTTAAGCCCCGTCCATATTCGTGCTACTATTTGAAAGGGCCAGTACTAAAGCACTTATCTGCTGGGGAAATATCTATATGGCGAGACGAACCCGTTAACTATATCTTTCCTGCCTGTAGTTGGGTGGGCTTATAACACCGAGTAATGACCTGTCGGCTATCACGCGGATTAGGCAAAACCACACCATGTAGGCGGAAACACACCGAAATCAGACCTATCAGGTTATAGTTGGGTTAGGCGGTTACACACCTAGGCAGGAACACACCGAAACAAGACATGTGCCGGACCACACCTGGGCAGTTTCAATCCTATTAGTAACACCCGAATCAAGACCGTTGGACTTCAATTTAGCGGCTTCCTCGCCCTATTTTATCAGGCGAGACTTTTTTACTCACCCATATGTTGGTAACTAGCTCAAAGACAGTAAGGAAATGACCCTCCCTAATTCCTGCTGCCATTGGATTGGATAAGTGTAGGGGACTATAGGAGGGTAAGAGGTGGAGAAAGAGCGGCTATAGAGGGAGGAGCTTTTAGGCAAGTAGGAGCGTAAGCAAGTGTGTGGAGGATAACCTCATTATCCCAACTATAAATCCAACTGCCTGGAGGAATTAACCTGACTGTATGGAGGAAAGAACCCTACCGTATAAGGATCGAGAGTGATGCAGGGCAGAGAAGGCACTTGGCTTGGTAGCTCTTGGGCTGGTGGGCATTTCTCGCTAGCTGGTGGACTGATACGTATATATTTTGCTTGCTAGCTGCCTACAGTAATAGGAACAGGAAAGGATGGGGCGCAGCAGGAATGGGTAAAGTGCTACTTAGTGGCCGCTACTTCGTGGATACGAAATGCAATGGTTTTCGCGAATAAAAATAGGGGTAGGACCTTCCCCGCTCCCTCCCGCTGTGGATATAGATAGCCAATAAATATCTAGATAACCCTTTACTTTTTCAAAAGGACCTTCCCCTTAATTATGGCAAATTCTCTTAACATAATGGAGCGCAGCCGCATTCCCAACACAGGAGGCTATGGACAATAATGCAAAGTGGAGAGTCTCAGTCCCGATTCTAGGATTTCAATCCATTGTATTCATGAACCAGCCAATAGCCTCTTTAAGCTACGTTACAGTATTTATAAAGGTCTATATCCCTTTACGTTAACTTATTTAACTTATTTCAAAAGTCCTGTCTCTTTCTGCTAAGGAAAGAGTAACCTTTAAAGAAAGGAATTTGAAAAAGGATATGCTCTATATTACCTTAAGCGCGTACTTCGGACTTACTAACTACAGCAAAGGCATCACCTTCCCTTAGCGAGGAGTTTATTTACTTCCCAACCTTACCAACATAACTAACCCCGCAGGAAAGGTATCCATCTTCGGACTGACTCTTCACTGACTAGCACACTTACACTTACTACTATTACTGACTAGCTGGTGGGGCACTTACTCCCTCCCTAAGAGAGATCTTCGGCAATTGCTAAAGGGTTGTGCTTATTCTTCCATCATGAGGAGACCTTTAGAATCGGGATGGGGCGGGCCAGCGGGATTCAACAACCTATACCCAGGCTTTATATCTTCAACCTAGGACGATGGGATGGATGGAGTGGTGCTATTACCTTCACCCCCTCAACCCCATTGAGTAGTTGCCCCCCCTGTGGATTAGTCCTCTTCGCTTAGTCCCCTTCGATTAGCTTTATGTGTCGCTGTGTTATTAGGCCTGGGATCATGGCAAAACGTAGATATGCTTACATCATATGTTAAAGCGTCTATATGCGCTTCTGTTCCAGCTAAATATTATTATGATTGTTGCTTGTAAGGACGTAGAGATGGCTTGCAATGAGGTCTGTAGTCGTCAGAGCGCCAAGTGGAAAAAAGTATAACGTAGATATGGATTTAAGTAGAGCTAGTGAATTAGGGAGAGCAGGTAGAAGATGTGCTAGTCCAAGTTTCCACGTATCCATGGCGAGTTTAGGCCTGGCCCCATAGCCAAGTAGATATGGCGATATCATATGTATAAGGTCTAAATGCAATAGATTTAGATTGTGCACGGGAGTGCAAGCCTGGGTGCTAGAGCGGGCATACCAGAGAGAAACATTCAGAAAGGGTATGGTTTCTTCCATATAATCTCCAGTTTAGATCTCTGATGGCCTAGTTACCATTGGACCCATAAAACGAGATTTTGACTATAGGCTATTCCAACAAACAAACAAAGATGGATTCAAGGTGTACCTACCTTCGAGGATGAGCGCTAAGCACTAGGAGGAAGGACGCTTGGTCCTGGGAGCATTGGGACTGTTACCCCTCATATAACATGAGGTTTTTCCCAGGTTAAAGACCCTGCCCAAGCAGGTTGCATTTGGAGGATTTTTGGTTTGGAGCCAATCAATCAATGCGCAAGGGAATGGATTCAGTTATGGATGGATTTGTATAGAATGAATGGATTTGGATAGGATAAGGCTTTAAATAGGCAAGCAAGAGTAGGCTTTAAAGCGGGTAGACGCAATGAATGAATGACTGTAGAAATGTAAGGGTATAACCTTGTAATCTAAAGGGCACTTTTAGTCTTAATCCGCGCTTGGGTAGGTGAGTGAAGGTCCGGAGATGCATAGAGGGAAAGTGCGCCGATTGGATAGAGAGAGACTGGCTACGAGGCGGAAAGATATTGGATAAATAGAAGGTAAGCCTTAGAACGCAAAACACCTCATTGCAAGGCAAGTCATATAATTGTCATACTTTTTATTGATCTAATATTCTTGACTTCTCAGTATATTTAATACGTATATAATAACCCCCCTCCCCTATAGATCCATTACAATGTTTGATCAGTGCCTTACGAACCATCAGTACGATCAGTGCCTTACTATCCCTACCACTGCTTTCAGGCGTCGCCTTCTAATCAATCAATTGTTTGATTAACTCGATCAATAAGTCCTCCTATCCACCAGGGTTTGTACTTCCCGGATCGAAAGAGGACTTTGGTTTTATTACCATCAACTCCTGTTCCCCCACTACCCACCGAGCGGTTGCTGGGTGCAGCGACCCCGTCCGCCTCGCGTACGACATATGAGCTTAAAAGCAGCACCCCTTCATTGGTATATGCTCGATTCTAGATATATATAGTAGTTGGCCTATCGATTCATATATAGAGGATTCGATCGGGTACTACCCCTT
>Ga0233342_1000228_pt1 | contig 17441 bp, 13 predicted proteins | sample GEONDECOMP273_FD_180706 | JGI IMG/M metagenome (GOLD analysis project Ga0233342, IMG submission 180706) | Leaf litter microbial communities from Shasta-Trinity National Forest, California, United States - GEON-DECOMP-273 | ecosystem: Environmental > Terrestrial > Plant litter > Unclassified...
CCCTCAAGCAAGTGTTTGGTAAGAGCAGCATTCCACTCCACCAAGTAGGGTAAAGCAGTAAGTAGTAAAGGATGGTTAACAGAACAGGTTGATAGCATACACGTAAGTAACGACAAGTAGGCTTATAAAGTAAATACGACTGATCTAAGTGCAAACCAAGTCCTCCCTTCAAATATCAAAGTTAAGGCACGGAGTGGTGAACCGGTATTGAAAGGTTAAGTAGATACACTCGCCAGCAAGCACTAACCGGCTTTACATCATCGCTGTAGTTTGAAGCGTGGCCAGCAGGTCATGATTCAATTGGAGATACAGTTTTGATCTGAGCAGTTGTTATCTCCTTGCCTATATTTATGGATTTGTTGTTATCTCCTTGCCTATATTTATGGATTGGGAAAGCAGGAGCGTTATCGAAGTTTACCAAATCACACCCGGGCCCGAACCCTCCTTGACTAGATAGATTCATTGGCCTAACACTTCACCACACGTCACCACACGCACCTGCACCACCAAGCTAGCAGAAAGGATCGAGGTTCTTACTGGATAGATTTGGTTTTATTGAGAAGGGCAGGAGAGATGTAAAGGTAGTTCCCATAATTGACCAGGTAAGTCGTAGTTCGATATGTAAAGGTAGTTCCAATCATGTCAAGGTAGTTAGGTGCTCTAGTAAAGGTAGTACTGTCGGGCGTTGTGGAAGTTGACTGGCGGGCTTTCCTACGCGTCGTGGTACCAGGCACCTGAGGTAATGAAACCTCGTATCGGGTAGCCAGCAGGTAAAGTGAAAGTTTTTGAGTCGTGTTCGGAATGTAAAGGTAGTCGGTAAGGTAATGAGACCTCGCACTCGCACCTGAGGTCATGAGACTAAGTTATAGATTCATTTCCACTTCCGCTCACTTCCGCTTTTCCACAAAGCGCCGGTGATAACCTTCACGAAGCACCACACCTCGCACCTGAGGTCATAATACCTCGCACTTTCGGTAGTGAAACGAGGAAACCGATCTCAGTCCGGTAGAGTTCTAAATTCGGTGTGTTCGCTTAGATAGTTTGTTAAAATAGATAGTTTGCGCAAGTTCGTTAAACAGGAGAAGCGCTATCGACACGCCATCCTGGATAGATTTATTGGGAAAGGATATTGAAACGCCGTCTCCTCGCCATCTGGACCGGCACTGGCAAATAAATAGGATATTTTCATGGATTTGGGACTAAAGACCCTCTCCCTTTGGTCGAGCAACTCCGTCCCTAGAACTGGATCCTAAACTAGGGACTCTGCAACACTGAATGGAGCAACGGTAGGATATGAATCTGTACTTTTACTGGATCAAGATTAATTGGTTTAAGGTCCTAAGCTCAATAAACAGGCGTGGTATACGTTACGGGATATGGATTGAGACGATACCAATCGGACGGCATGGACCCATGCTCTTATGATCCCGGCATGAGGAGAAGACGAATCAACAAGCCACCCAACCTGGCAGGAAGGAAGAGTCACAATTATGTTATCCCCTTGACGTTAAGGACGTTAAGTAACGCCTCCTATATGGGGCTCTATCCTCATCAATTGGGAGTCATTAGTTGCCCTAAAGCAGCTAGTTACCGATGTTCTAAAGTTGCGAGTGAGCCAGAAAGGTTTGTGGGTGAGCCTGGTTCGTGGGGGTGGAGACTGAATCCACTACCCCATTGCTTCTTATTTTTGACTTCTTTTTTATTTGCCTGTCGATGGATGGTGTTATCAAGGGCAAAGCCCGAGTCCTATTAGCTTATTTCTGAACTTATGAGTGAGGAGAGTTTATTTCTGAACTTATGAGTGAATAAGCCTCGCCCAACATCCTTACGCGGATACAGATCCAAATTCAGCGCTAGACACAGGGTCTTTTATGGTTGGGGTTAGAGCGGATTTCATTACAGATTAATTAAGTTTCGGATCGAGAGCCAGCCTTTTATATAGATCCAGCACCCGCATAAAGTCGATCCAGAAGCACCACCAGTATCTGAGCTAGTTCCAGCTTTTTACTTTTTTTAAGCAATTGATACCGATGAAGCAGCCGTTTAAGTAGCGGTTGAACCAGTAAAAGTTGATGCAATTAACTCTACAAAATTTGCATTTTATATTGTTGAAGCACCTGTAGAAGCGCCTTCAGCACCCTTCTAATTTTCATTTCCTTAGCCAGCATAAGTTACAGTTCCAGTAGCATCCCTTCCATCTCTAGATCCAGAGCGAGACCCAGCCCTTTCTGTTTATCCCAAAAGCATAGGTATCTGCTTTTAACAATATTCTTGGAGATGAATGCCTAATCAGGAGATTGCGCTAAACCCTACAGCGCCGCCTGACAGTGGAGGAAGAGGAGCTGGACTCCATTTAAGCCAACCTATTTAGAGGAACTCCCATCGGGTGCGCTGGAAGAGGCAAATTACTGGCAAGGAATTGAGATTAGACGCGCAAGTGGCAGGGTACGACATCAAGGATGGAATGTTGGACCTAAGGTCTGACGTCAAGATCCTTCCAAAGAAGTCATGGGAAGCTATGAGATAACCGCAACTAGTTTACTCTCCAATACAGTTGCCAATGGCTAATCAATACAGGAGTTTTCCATTGTAATATTGGATAACGTGGAAGTATATCTGGCAGGGGTCAGAACTTATGCAGATTTCGAGGTAATAAAAAGAATGGGATAAAAATACCCCTACCCAGCTCGGCATCGACTGGGCGTTTTACAACAGTGCTATCATCAACTTGAAGAAGGAGACCCTGACCTTTTAGGCCGATGGTATGAGGGTTATACAGCCGCTGGACCCATATAAAGGCCCAAGGTTGAAAGAACCGGTCGACGATGCGTTTGGGGAAAACGCACTAGAGAATATTTATAATATGACAGCAGGAAGGCGGGAGGATTATGTTAACCCTACTGCGGATGGCTCAGTCAGTTGTAGGAGCGGAGCCCCTTCGAATCAGATTATTAAGAAGCATGGAATAAGAGGCAGGAGCGCAAACAGGAACTGACCACCAAAAGATGCGCAACTTTCAGAACTGTGAGGTGGATTGGGACCGAGTTGCAGGATCCGCCTGTGTATGATGGGACAGGAACAGTTTCAAATTTGATAGAGGGCATGGAGTTCAGAGTTGCAGAAGAGAAGAGAATCCCAGCCTTGGACGCAGTACTGAGAGGTACGCCTGCTCGCTGGTGGGCTACACAAAAAGGAGATCTTCTTCCAACCTGGGACGATGTGCAACCAGTCATGATGCATCGGTTCGTTGCCCCACCAGAATTTGAAGCGCAAGACATTGCGGAAGGAAGGGGATAAAATAGAAAGCTCTTATAACTCTATGAAGGTAAATATGACCCTGCTGTACATATTGATAACTGCTTACAGAAAATGAGCAGAGAAGGCCTCAGATCAGAACTATGGGTCCACAAATTACTACACACCCTGGCCCCCATTCTGAGAGCCCGGTATTTGCATGAGGAGTCGCAGAGGCAAATCCGGAGCTGGACAATGATCCGGGAAAGTTTATGCACAGTATTATCTACAAAGATAAAACACCCGAAATAACTGCTGCCTTACAAGCAATCAAACAGATTCTGTTTAGTGACGAGTTGCGGACCGGCCTAGTCCCAGCTAAGTGTCCGCAACATAGCAAGATGTTGTCCCTCAATAATTTGGAGCGCCAATTGGAATAATCTATCTGTTGCATAAATATATAACAAGGGAACGAAGATGAGGATGAGATAGACGAGTTGCGACACCTCTCTTTTGAGGAATCAGAGGGGTACCGCCGAATAAAATAAAAGTATGCAGAAGATAAGAAAAAGCCATATCAGCAACCTTTCAAGTTGTGGAAAATGAACCTGGAGACAGAAGAGAAGCCGAAGATTGCCTCAGTAGGCGACTACTGGGATGAGAAGACAATGTCAGAGGTTGCGGCTCTCCTGAAGGAGTATGAAGATCTTTTCCCGCAGAGCTTCACAAAATTGAAAGGTCCGGAGGTCTTGTACTTATTAGGACAAGGGATAAAAGGCAATATGGAATAAATGAAATTTGATCTGCGGCCAGACGCAAAGCCGGTGAAGCACAGACCATACAGACTCAATCCCAGGGTCAAGGAGAAGGTGAAGAAGGAGATAGACTGTATGCTGGCTGCGGTCCTTATTTTTGCGGTTGAGGAATCAGAATGGATAAGTCCGATTGTCATCCAAAGTAAAAAGGGCACGGAATACATAAGAGTCTGTTTGGATTTCAGGAGCCTGAATGCAGCCTGCGTGCATGATCCATTTCCAACCCCTTTCAGCTACGAAGTCTTGGACCAGGTTGCAAGCAAAGAAGCATATTCATTTACAGACGGGTTCTCCGGGTATCATCAAGTTTGGATTACGGAGGAAGATAAAAAGCAAACTATTTTTACCACCGAATGGGGCTCGTTCGCGTACAATGTGATGCCCTTTGGGCTTAAGAACGCGCCCGCGGTATTATCTCGGATTGTTATAGCTGCTTTTAGAGACTACATACAAAAAATCCTGGAGGTATGGTACGGTAAAAGCCCAAAGCAACTCACTAGAGCAGCAGACATCAGGGAACTCTTCTAATTCACCAAAGAACATCCTAACAGTCATCCCTCGAGTAGCTATCTAATTGGTTCGTCCAGCCAATAAATTCTTCTCTCTAAGTTAAGAGTGCCAATAGTTTTTCCCAACCAGCAACATTACCTGATGTTCAATCGTCCCGGTAATTGAGGAAGGAGTAATCAATTCCAGTCGTTCTCCAAGCCTTCTCTTTTTTGATCTGAAGTACTAGAAAAAAGGTGCTTGTGATTCGATCAAGAAGTGGGACTGGTAAATACATTCTTTTTATTAAGGCCAAAGCCATTGAACAGCGGACAAGCGCACCCAAGACGAGAGGTGCATTCGCCAAGATATTCGACGGAAACATGTTAGTGGATCCAGCATTCGGTTGGGCAAGTTGAACTAATTACGTAATAGAGCATACCTTTGTCTATGGGCATTTATTTGGAAGGATTATCCCAAGCCAATATTTTGATCCTAGCTCCCAAGAAAAGAGGAGATGTTAGCCGATTATTTGATGGAAAAGAGCCCAACAGTCAATCAAACGAAATAAGTAGGTTCGAGAACTCATGGGTTCCGTAATTGGCCAAGTTATAACAATGGGTTTTGTAGTTAGCAGGTTTCTTAGCGGAGCAAGCATTAGAGAAAGTAGGATAGCATAAGGTTGTGCCTCGGAAGATAAGACATCAGTATTCAGGAGTGAGGGCATTCATTCGCATTCGGAACAAGCAAGAGGTAAAATAGAGGGGATAAAGATCCCATAGTTGATCGAAGTTATAAAGCAGTATCAGATTGACTAAACATCTACTTGGTTGTATAGTCACTGGGTTGAATGGCTCCCGGTTAAATAGTGATTATTTGGTGGAATAGCTACTCGATTTCATTACTATTTTATTTAACATCTCAGGCCCTTCCCCTCAGATATGCAATTTGATTGGATGGATACAGGACACAGGAACGCATATAAATCATGGTTGGAAGTTTTGTTTGTTAGCTCGCGAGAGAATGGATTGAAGTGCCATACATATTAGTGGTTTGGTAGCGGTTCCTTTTATTGAATAGTGTCTTAGAATGGTTCCCTCCGGAATATAGATCTTTTCATTCATTTTCATTATGGATAGAGCTAATGAGGGACAAGGATGCATGGTGCCCTGTTCCCTTGTCTAGAAGTGGTGGCTTTTTTCTTTGGAATAAAAGATATAAATGCGATCAATCTCAATTCATTTTCCCGGCTGGATGAATACATATGGAAATATTATCTGCTAACTAGATGGAGAACCATGCATTATGCCGGATGCCTTTCTTTACCCGAATGCAAAATTGGGGAGCACAGCTTCCTTTTTACTATCATGCCCGGGGCTTACATGCTTACCTGTGCATTGTTGAAATAATTCATTCTTGGACCACGCCTTACTTTATCCGGCTTATCCATCAAGGAATCCCTCCTCGGCTGTCTGAACCAAAGCTGTTCGTGGCTGAAGAGTGGTGCCTGCCTAGTGATAGATAAATGTAGCTTCAGACAAGTTAAACTAAATGGACAATAAGGGGGGTTACCCTAGTAGCTTATAGGTCCTGCAGGCGGCTACCTCATTATTTACCCAGCCTGGATTGGAGAATAGTCCTACTGGGGTTACCACTTGAAGAAAACCCTTTCAATCTAAGGAAAGCTCCATGAACAACCACTCACTTCTGCTGTTTTCACTAAAGGAAGAGAATGACCTAGCGCTAAGGAGTAACCTAAAGTCTTGCTGATCTTATGGCGAGATCCGGTTATCCCTATTGGATTCAATGCTTGCTGGTTTCGATGAAAGCACCCGGGCCAGTAAAACCCAATTAGTTGTATTTCAATAAGTGTTGCCCCGCGCCGAAAGAAGGCAATTCTCCTTGGAACGAAGGCAAGCTGTTCCGCATACCCGCATATGCGGCAAAGGCACATTAGCAAGGCAGATAGAGGAGGTTAAGTAAATCCCTAATTTAGGGGCCTTATAGGTATTCCCCTTTCTATGCCATCCTCTAGGCGAATATAGGATAATGGTTCTCTTTAGATAATTTTCTCTTTCTTTTAGGTCCAGCTACACCCTGGTAAACTTGATGGATACGCCACCCTGGACACTTCTCTTTATGGGTACAATCTTTACTTAATGCCACACTTTAGGCAAGGGTCCTTCTTACTACTTAACGCAATTAACCCAGTATTTCACTATCCCAGATACTCTGGATTATTTATTAATGTATTTCCTTGTCCCTCCCATAGACTGAACTGATTTCCTTGTCCCCTAGACCTCGGTAACTATGCCCTCCTTGCTTCTCAATATCTATCCTTTCTGAATGTAGCAGTGTCTACGATGGCAGGTTTTCTATGCCGATGGATTGAGGGGAATACTTAATAGCCATCCTATAGGGATCTATCAATTATATATATAATAAATAGCTGCTTTATGACCTTCCTTGCCTCACCCCAATTAATGCTGTTTACTCTATTTATCTCTGGTTCATTAATTTTATAGTGTTAAATAATTGTCAGTGGAAGCAAGACACAACCTTACAGGAGTTACTTCGTTGCTCACTTACAGGAGTTACCGGTAACACAAAGGAAAAACATATTCTATCTAACCCCGAGGAAGAAGCATGTCTGGTCAGGGTCACCTAAGCGCAACGCTGTACTACGCGGCTCTCCTACAGAACAAAACTCGCCCACCTATAGGCGGAAGGCTTTTTTTATCCGATCTTCTTATCCGATCTTCTTATCTGATCTTGTCGTTTATCCACATTGCGGAAGTGCGGAAGTGATGCGTAAGTAAGGGCAGGAGCGATTGCAAGATAAGGAAAGCATTAATTCATTTGATACCCTCTGTTCCGCATATCCGCATCTCTTATCCGCATCCCTTACTTATTGAATATCCGCATCACAATTATCCGCCTCCACTTATATATATATATTCTATTGGAGAGCTCCAACCTTATCTTCTTATCCAATATAGTATATATAGTATAGAAGCGTGTTTAGCACGGATGACTAGCGAGTAAGGAGTAGCTTAGCGTCAGCGATAGTGCCTCCCAAGGGCCTGCTCAGCTGTGGTGCCTACCAACTCTATAATATAGATAGTATGGATAGCTTTCTTTATACAATCTATATGTAATTACGCCCTAAATGGGAATTGTAAGCAAGGCCTTGCTCTCCTTTTATCGAGCAAGAGCTTCGCACCTTGCCCGATGCGGACAAGCGACTTCGTACCTTCATCTTTAAGTGCGATAGATTCTGGGACTCCGAGGTCAAATTCTCGTAGCTAATATAGTCCCCTTCCTCTCTTCTAGTTATAGTCTTAATATAAAGCGGTATTCTGTAGTTAGATTCTTTCCTTATCTTGAGCCCTTTGAAGATTAGGGCTTTGCTTTGATCCCTTGTGGCCTAAGCTAGTGGAGATGGAGGCACACGGCTAACCCCTGATCTGTAGGAAAGCCCCTAATGAGAGGAATGTGAAAGCCCCTGAGAAATGAGCCCCTGATGGGATTACGTTGACCTTTATATATATAATATATAGTACCTGCCCACCTGTAGCTGCGCACACCACACATAGGCTATGTCCTTACTGGGGCTAACTACGCGATGATGTCTGTCTATGGCTCATGATAGCTACTTGGCAGTAATCAATGAAGATAGCTTACGCGATGATGTCTATGGCTCGCTCTCGCTGATGAAATATGGCTTCCTTTGAGAAGGAGGCACAGTGGCTTATATGGAGGCATAGCTCCGTAAGATGTAAGAAGTAGGCACAGTTGAATCCCCAGTTGAAGATAGCTCCGATTGAAGATAGCTAGTGAGAAATAGGCACCCTTGATATGTCCCAAAAGTCTATTAATAAAGGGTGGGGTCCTGCCTTCCTTAGTTCCCCAAGTGAGTGAATCTGCTTCCTTTCCACAGCTATGCCCTTACCGGGTAGAACTACTAATGTCCACATATGATTTATCCATCTTTTTTAGCATTCCAATTATCAATCATTTCAAAGGTCCGGAGGGCTTGTCCTTTTGAGGGCAAGGAACAGCCCCATATATTATAGGGATATCGCACTTATATTATACTTGTACTTATAGGGCTCTCCCAGAGACGTATGTCTGGGGAAGTTCTTGGTATATTGGTTCGTTTAAGGAAGTGTAAAAGCTTGAAAGAAAAGAAAAGAGGAAATAAGGCAAGGTGTTTAGGAAGCCTGTGAATGAATCGTTCCTAGGTAGTAGGCACTAGTCCTCTTTTTCGGGACGAGCTGAACTCGGCCAGCCAGATATGATGTGTCCAAGTAGAATACAACAAATTAAAAGTGCCTAGAGTGGACTAGTTGTAGTGTCGGAAGGAATACTTGGGACCTTCATTGCCTTCTCCCTCTCTCGCTGGTCAACTTTCACCTATAGAAGATATTTCACTGGTCACCTTTCAGTCATGATCGCCCGCTCCTCAACTAAGAACCAGAGCCTTCTCACATCGTAAGGCACTTACTCTCGATCCATTGTTGTGCTTATAGCCTCTTCAGGTAATAAGACTATGAAAAGAAAGTAGTAAAGGCTCTGAACAGTGTAATTAAACACTCTAAGGTCATAAAAACTAGGATAACTAATAGACTCCAAAGTACATAATAACTCTAAAACATATGTAAAGAGGATTTAGTACATAAATAATGGATGAAGGATCATATGAGATGTCCCAAATCTTTCTCTATACGATCAATTATTGCAATGCACCATAGTCTTTTCACCATCAGTGTGCCACGCCTCGAACTAAACCGAAACTCATAACAAGACAAGGCGAGTAAGTCACAACCCGCAACCTGTACTTTGACCGGAAACTACAAAGTGTAACTCTGGAACCTCCATATGCAGCACGCAATTCCGAGGATAAAGCTTTGAACCCAGGGTGCAAGTCCAAAAAAGTTTGAAAGGGTGTCACATAAAACTTGAAAACATACCCAAACAAATAAATAATCACAACCTTAAGTTCGGGCTTCCAAGAGGAAGGCGTAATAACTAGGTAGGTGTATGGAAATGATAAAAAAATTGATCAGTATCCTTCAACCAACGGCATGCAACCTCGTTAGCAAATATGGGCACAACCATCAATAGAGCGTTATCTCCTAAGCAATTGCAACGTCAACCAACAGGATCTGAACCTGGCAAACCAATTCCTGGAAGACTCCGTGCTCAAAATGAGTACCATGGTAGGACACCAATTGTTTAGGGGCACCAAAGTGAGTAATGACATGGTTTAAAAAGAAGGTTTTAAAAGAAGTAATTGTGTTTGCAGTGTTTTTCAATGTTGGCATAGCTTCAGCCCACTTCATGAAATAATCAATGACCACAGCACAAGAAATAAGGAAAAAGCAAAAAAGAAGACCAAAAGTTGAAACTGTAGAGGAAGAGCCAGATAAACAACAGAGAATAAAGGAAACCCAGCAATCTCATGTTTCTGCTTGTCTTTAATAAGCGTTAAGCAAACTGCATGACCCATTCTTCCACGTATTGCCAGGCTTCCAGCGAATTGCAACAGAGTTTATCCAATAACGTAGCCACCTTTTTACCTCTAATAGAAAACATCGTTGTAAAGGCTGTGACACTATGTATTCCAACCCACCAACTCGCACAGGAAATGCCAGCAATACAACAACATTCTCATCACAGCTGGACTCGCTGGGCTGAAAGATGAAGGAGTTGCGTATACAAACGTTACCCTCAAATACCTAGCCCACCGGTTCCTTAAGCACTGGAACGCGGCCTCCACAACCTATAAAGGCAACCCCAATCAAGAATGAGTCGCGTCGCAGCAGTCTGATCACAGGTCACTGGTAGTTAGCAGTGGCCAATAATGAACAGGAAATCCGTGCGTTCGAGCTAAACAATACCAGGTCACAGCAGAATAGTGGCATTAATGGGCTAGCACCGATCACTCCACCACAAGTACCCAGCTAAAGAGAGTCGTGCATCACAAAAACCCACCGATCCACAGATAAATACGTTGTAAACAATAGCGGGCCGCCTCCAAATATAACCATTAATAAACAGAGGCAGGCCACCGCCAACCTAGAATGATGAGTGCACTGCTAAACCAGGATGATGAGTCAACAAGTTCGCAACCCGAATTGACCAGTGAGGCACGCGTTCATTGAAACTCTGAAAAGAAATGCAATCTAAACCAATATTCCACATCATTCGATATGCAAGGCAGTGTGATATCATTGACAGCTCAGGCACATAGGTTCCATAGGCGTCGGTGCACTAAAACACTACAAGAATATGCGGAGAGTGCCATCCACCAGAAGCAAGAGACCCATCCGTTTCAATCATTCAGCAACCACTGCTACGCTGGGAGAACCAAAGTTGCTAATAAAATACCACAAAAAGCACGCATACCTTTGATGTGACCAAGAGCCAAAGAATATATTCGCCCATCTGCAACCGTGGAGAGCAGATCTATAAGATAATGTTACCAAGAAATACCTCCGAACGGCAAATAAAACATGGGCTCTCGTCCCATCCACTGCTATAAAATCCTCCAACCCCCGGTTAAACCAGCAATCCTTCTCCCTTGTCGCTACTATCACCCGGCCAAGGAAGGGAAGACGTCGATCGCTGCACAACAATGGCGCATGTTGACACCTTTATAAGTGCAAAGTTTTATTCACCTACTAACAAACACATATATCAAATGCAGAAATGCAAAAGATAACAATAGCCCAAAAGTGAATTGATTAATCATATAAACACATGTGTGACAAGCGCTTCCCTTGCTCATTATTACAGGTTTGACTAGGTGGTAAACTTTGTAAACTTTGTTTTATGTTGTTTGTTCAGGTACAATGGGATTGGGATTTGACCAAGCATTTATACCAAGCATCATGCGTCCTTGTTAGTTCGAGATCCATAGCCCATTCATTTAAGATCCTATTCTTCAAAAGCCTATTACTATTCCGTTGGAGAGCTTTTTATTGCATTTCCGCCAGCATATGGGCCCGTATCAGTAAAGCGTGTAGAGGCACCACATTTTTCGAATCCATTTTGAATATCTATTGCTCCATTTAGTATTTCGCCTTTCCTCTCACTGTCTATTCAAGCAAGCACTCAATCAATAAAGTAATGGCTCTATAACATTGACTCTCTTTTCAATAATAGCATCTAATAAAGTACTAAACTCCCCCAACACGGAATCGCTCTCGCTTTGTACAAAGCCTAGTTAACTGTCTTACTTAACTTAATCAGATCAGTACAGAGAATATTGCATTTAGCCCGTAGCGCATGGTCCGAGCTCTTAGTCCTATGTAAAGCCCACCCCCACTACAGCCAGGAAAGATACTTTTTATTGCCTTACCTCCATATATAGACATTTACCTATCTAAATACTCTATTCCTTTGACTTTACAATAGCACCTCTTCAAGGTTATCTCTAAGGGCGTCTCCCTTCGATTAATGCGATAGAACTGCTCCGTCACCATAGCTTTAATTACAGTTATCTATCCAAGCGTAGCCTCTCCATAACTGCTATAGAAGTGCCCCAACCTAATAGCAGTAATTCGGGATTTATGTGTACACATGGGGTATCCACTTGCCTATTAATGAGAAACAGGAAACCGAGTTCACCCAAAGGTCTGCATTCCTTCTCCCCTCTACCAATCATAAGAGCGGAAAAGACCCGGCTGCAGATTACACGGGCAGATAACCACATCAAACGCCCGGCTCACTTCCTTAGAACCGTACTACCACCTACGCCTAAGACTATAGTTAGAGAGCATTTATTGAGGGAAGACACTTGGAAAGAGAACTTGGATTCCTATTTTTAATGGACAAAAAGTGGAGACAACGCATAACTAACTTATTACTTCGGAAAGAGCATTAATGCCTCTTTAACTGCCGACTTCGTACCTTTGATTACCATTACTTTGGGATTCATGATAACTATGGACACACTATAGCTCAATATCAGGTGCTTAGAGCGCAATGAGCTATGTTCATTGATTATGCTATAATTACCTTATTATGATGGGATTTTATCTTAACTAGGTTATGTAAGTAAAGCTTATAGAATATGGAGAGTAATATAGCTGTATCCCAGCTTATGTCACTAGTTGAATATGGTTATATCATTAATTACGGATATGCTTTACACCAGTAATGAGTAATATGAAATCAGTACATGTATGATAGCTGATAGGTTCGTACCACCTGTCTTCACGTAATGATCTGTGTGTTCAACTAGAACCAATAGTGTTTTATACTAGTGTGTAATGGCACTCAGACTAATAGCATAACAGCTTGAAAGGATCTCTATGTTCATACAAGCTCTTTGTAGTATTAGCTTCTTACTTCTATACATTGTACAAGAATGAGACTAGCCTTATATGTTAAGCTCAAACCATATAAGATACTAGAAGCATATTAGATGTTTGCATATTTGTTACATATGAGCTTTATGATGCATTCATTGGCTGGGCTTAAGCTTATATAAGGTTCAAATCCTTACAACAAAGTGTTTCCATATCTATTAAGGAGATACTATAATTACCCTTATAGTTACAAAGGATTAGGATAGTCTAGTGTGTTAATTATGGAGAATACATGGGTCTAACATGTTCATAGCTATATAGAACCAAGCAGTTAAGCTGAGGTTATTGATTCCACTATCACTTGTTTAGCTCTGAAAGCATGGATATACTTCTCTATATAGCTTATGGATTCACATAGGTAAAGCTTATGGATTCACAGTAATTGATACGGTATATTAGCCCATTCAGCTGTAATGGTTCGAGTCAATACTAGTATTCCAGCTCTTTGTTCATACTGATCACGTTAGCTATCTATATTATGGTAATCAAAGTAATAGTGTTACAGTGAATGTTCAATATAAGCTAAGTATTGTGAATAAGGTTAGGTATTAGTAAAGGTATATCCCTAATCATTACATAGCATGATAACTAAGCATAACTCTCTGTATTCTTCATGCATACGGAATAGCTAGCTTGTTATAGTGAAACTGTGATTACCTGTATACACCTAATAAGTACAAGCAGTAATATAGTGGTATTCATAGTAATAAATTACTTGTATTATGATGACCTACTAGTATTGAGCTTGTTACTAATTACCTATGTATGATTCCTGCACTAGTTACTACTATTCTATGAATGTAATGGCATTAGTACAGATTGATCTCATACCTCTAAGATAAGGAATGGGTATTCTATCGCATCATCAATAGCGAGTTTCATAGCCTGTTTCAGATACTCCAGATGTAGAACCCGTAGTACCACCACCTCCAGCTATTGACTAAGTTGCTTGTGATCCAGTTTTACTAGTCCTAGCTTATGGACCAATTACAGAGCCATTTAATGAGAAAAGCCTCTAGATTCATCAGTGCCTGTTAGAGAGTCATAGTCTGTTGTTCAAGCAGCAGTCACCATTGAACCAGCGGCTGATCCAGAACCAGAACCAGTAGCATATATAGTAGCAGATCCAGTAATTGATCCATTCGTTGGTCCCAGCTCGCTTGGGAAATAAGCATATCTGTTATTATACGACGCACTCTCGCACTTGGTAGGAGCTATATCACTTCGTCGTTTCGATCGTTCAATTGATCATTTCACTGGTCTGGCCACACCAGCCCTGAGCATATAAACGCAGTCAAATTAAATATGCATATCTGTTATTTTATTATATGATGCACTATTTATAGCTTTTTTTTTTCGATAAAATCTCCACCGATGCTAGACAAAGGGGTAGTGGATAAGCGGATAGTGGATATGGATAAGCTGGTCCTGCTCCTGGGCTTGGAACTACTCCTGTAGGCTATTGAAGTATCCGCTACTGTAGGCTATGACCATGTATCTCAATCCGGAAGGGATGCTTTTGGGTATCGATCAGGAGCATCGGGTGCATCATATTAGAAGAGATCAGCATATTTTCTACTTTGGGGGGTTATATATTGCTCAAGGCTGTCCGAATAAATGGCTTAATCTGCTTCACCAACATCAACTGCTGCTGGAGTATATGGAACTGCTCGTGCTCGTAATGGATCCGTAACTGGATATGGATATGTAATATCTGGACCTGGAGATGCTATGGGTCATTCAACTGTTGCTTCAACCGAACCGACCGGATCCACTGCTACTCGTGCTTATGTATATTCTGTAAGTTCTTATGCATCTGGCTTTGGAACATCTGGCTCTATCTCTGCTGCTGTCTTAGCTTATGGCTTTTACTATGCTTATAAGTTACTGGATATGGATCTACTGGTACTGGTGTTGTTGGATAAGCTGATGGTGGTACTGGTAGATATGCTCCTATATAAGATGCTTCTACTGGTTCCACTACTGGTTTTGCAGCTTAAGCAACGGGGTATGGATATGAAGCTACTGCTGATGGTTAAACAAGGTAAAAACTGGAACTAAGTCAACTGGTTATACCCTTGCTACTTATGCTGGCTCTACTACTGATGCAAGTGTTGGTTCAACTAGCTATGTTGCTGGGTATCAATCTATATAATATATACATCAACATCTGCTGGACCAACTAGATCAATAAATACTGATGCTAGAGGATATAGTATTGGAATTGGATATGCTATTAGTGGTAGTAGTGTATATGCTTGGTTAAACTGGTGAAACTGCATCGACTGCTTAACCTGCAGCCCTTGCTTCTATAGCTACTGATGCTTCCTTAGCTACTGGTTATAGCTCTGCCTATGCAGGGTATACTAATGGATCTGGGCAAGGTGGTAGTGGGTAAGCTACTGATGGATCTACTGATGCATATACCCTGGCTTCTGTTGTTGGATCAAGGCAAACTACTAGCTATGTATCTTGAACAGAATATACAGCTTAATCGACTGGTTCAAGTGGATAATAAAGGGCTAAATAAAGGTGCATAGCTCTTTCCCGACAAAGGAGGGGAAGGCAAGTTACCCAGACTTAAGCTAAGGCAATAAGGGCAAGACTAAGCTAGTTTATAGTAGAGAGGGGGACTAAAGCTAAGACTATAGGATAGCCAGGCTTACATGGAGCTTCACTCTCTATGGCTTTCTATAGGCCTTCTTCAGGCAGTCCATAGGGAAGCTAGTCCAGTCCAATAGGAAACGGAACTCCATGGAACTTACTCTACAGACAAAGGCAAGTACAAAAGAAAGTTTCAAGGCTAGTTAGTAGTACCTCTTGGCATGGACAACCTTACTCTAAGGATGGAAGTGTATCGGCTTTCACTCTTAAGTTATTATGGATGTAACAACCAACCTTACTGAAATCATACTTTATTACACCTTTTGTAAGTCCTTCTAGTTAGACTTACCTTCAAGTACATGGCTAAGGACCTTATTATTCTTCGCTTTAGCTCAGGGAGAAAGGAAAGGTAGTTTTCTCTGGCGCTTTCACTCTCAGTATGGAACTTACTGCTTGGACGTCGCTTGTCTGGCTCATTGACATGGAACTAAAGAAATACCAAGGGCAAGAGTTACGAGGACTAATCAAGAGACCTTAGGGCATGGGAAGACTAAGACTACTCAAGTAAGAAATAGATACCTTAAAGGCCTTACTCCATGAGACCTGGGACTAAGAAAGACCAGAGACCATTTTCAACACTTGTGGTTGCACCATATAGGTGTTTAGAAGTCCTCCTTGTCATCTTAGGGAAGGTTTTTCTTATAGAACAACGTGTGATATTCAAATTTGATACACTACATTTTTACCCCATTAAAACAACATGCATCTAACAGAGTTTAGGAGTTGTGACTTGACATGAAGACTAAGCCTCACAATAAGTGTAGCAACTTTGAATATAATATAAAATGAGGGGCGGAGCCGCTCGACCATAAGGGAGAGGGAGTTATAGTTGAAAATGCAAACTCATCTAAGAAGAGAATAAAAACTAGTAACATAAAAGAGGGGGAAATAATTTGGAAATAAGACTCTTCATAATGAAATGTAAGGTTATCCCTACCTATAGTGTGAGATTCATTATCGATCGTTATTAAATCAATGTGATAATATCATTATAAATTGTTAGGTTATCCCTCCGGCACATAATTGCTAAATAATCAAATTTGTGGAAAAAATCGAATCTCAAGTGTGATATAAATTATCGTTATTAAATAAATGAATGTGATAATATCATTATAAAGAAGGGAAATATATATACCATAGCGAACTATCTTACCTCGAACTTCTCTTTCATCTTACCCCAGCCAGATATACTATGGATTTTTTAGTGGTCGAGCAACTCCGAAGCACTATTCTTCTTTGATAATCTTCTCTGGTTCGGGAAGATATTTCAGTTTGCGGGGAATAAAAAAAAGAGTTGGGGAATAAATATAGGGCTTTCCATCCATTATATGTGATGTTATTGCTCTGGGGATAAGGTATCCACTGGAACTACCTTCCCTAGGGCAATGGTATACACACCTTCTGATCTTCTCTTTCCTACCCCAGTGGAGTGGAACGGTACCCTTTCAACACCGGGGGGTATCCACACCTTCCATCCATCTGATTGATACGGATATACAAGCCTTTCGCGTAGCGGAGATGGGTGGAAAAGAAAGATATATCTTTCTTTTTTTCCATGGCAAGTCCCGTAGCGGAGAATGAAAAGCCTTTCCCGCATGTAGCGTAGCAGGCCTTTGGTATGCGCATGACATTACGGGATCATTAATTACATAAATAAAGACATGACTGGATATGCATGCGTAGCAGAGTTATGGGTATGCATGCGCATGATATGCCTACCTAAGTCATGGGAAAGGTGGTGCGTGCGTCACCACTTCATCCACCAGCATTCATTCTTTTTTTACGGGAATAAATAAAGGACCCGGAGGTCCGGAGGGCTTGTCCTTTTGAGGGCAAGGTCCGGAGGGCTCGACTAAAAGGAGCG
>Ga0233342_1000229_pt1 | contig 17430 bp, 10 predicted proteins | sample GEONDECOMP273_FD_180706 | JGI IMG/M metagenome (GOLD analysis project Ga0233342, IMG submission 180706) | Leaf litter microbial communities from Shasta-Trinity National Forest, California, United States - GEON-DECOMP-273 | ecosystem: Environmental > Terrestrial > Plant litter > Unclassified...
AGACCTCTATACTGGGTGGGACCGGACTAAGTCTTTATTGGTTGGTGTGGGGTGTGTTGTGTCGATCCTAGTTCGTATTGGATTACTTCCTCTGCATATGTTCTGCTCTGGCTCTTCCCCTTCCTTATTCGTTTGCTTAGGCTGAGTCCGTATATTCAGGGGTGGACTCCACTTCTGAGTAGGTCGTGTCTCACTTCGTCTGGGGCGGGGTCCACTTCTTATGGAGGCGAGATCCGCTGTTGTTTTTTCGATCTTCGTTCATTCTGGACTTTTCTCCTCGCCACTTTGGCTCTATTGCTTGCTTGCTTGCTTGTTTGGGTCCGGTGCCTTTGAGGTGAGAGATGAATAAGCTTGACGACTTACTTACTCTTTAAATTGAAGGGAGGGTTTAAACTTAGAATTAAAGGTAGCGTGTCAAGATGATATATAGAATAGAGTGCGGGTCTATCAATATGGTAAATTCAGTAATATAAGTGGGCGTCTCCTGATGATAGAGAGTGCGGCCCATGGAGATGGTAAATTCTGCAAAAGGTGTCAGGTCACTTCTTGAACGGAACACAGTAGCCCATAGGGGGAGACTAGGTCCAGTAGTCCAATAGGCTAAGATTAAAACCTGCTTGGACCAAGGCGCTAAGACTAAAGCAAGTGTTCAAAGGGCAGCAGTCCAGGTCTAAAAGATTTAGTTTCATTGGGATGAATGGTAAGGGTGGAATGGAGGTTAAGTGTGCTTCTGGGATCCACCGAAAGAAAGGCTACCGGCTTGTGTCCATGGCACTGGGGCGGCTTTATTACATCGTTCACAGAGGGGGACTAGGTCCACCAATAGGCGCTAAGACAACTTCAGCTAGTCCAGTTCAAATAGAGCTTACTGGTTACATACTAGTGATAGGGCTTGTCATAATAGAGCTAGTACCTTAAGTTGAAACCTTAAGGGCGGGCCCAGATGGCTTAAACTCTACAGCTTAAGGCTAAAGATGTGTCCATCTCCAGGCGGTACTAACAGGACTAAGCTAGTCTCTTACGGGCTTGTTTACGAAAAGCTATACCTCTCCTGTGGGATCTCCCAATACTGTCAAAATAGATCCAACAACTTTCCTATCCAACTATAACTCTCCGCAGTGAAGGCATTGGGTTATAAATATAGCAAATATAGCTAGGCGGGCGTGTGCGCAAGATAAAAGGCAAGTATAAATAAAGCTAAACTATAACAGAATGGTTCAATTGGTATAAAATAGAATATTATGGGTTTTTATTTAGAGGAACACATACAGTTATGGGGTTTTATACCACTTAACGGGGGAACGCCAGTGGAAACTAGAGTGGAATAATCATTCTGAAGTAAGATCTAGAAATACGCTGGATAAGACTATATCTTGCTTGTCTATCTGCTGCTTGGACTAAGAAGACTAAAAAAAAGTGTCCATAATAGGGAAGCAGGTAATAAGCCTGTCTTTTAGGCTTTCACTTTCGAGGCTAACAGGACGACTAATAAGCTCGTCTCAAAAGGCTTGTTTCCGAAGAAGAGCTCTTCCTATCCTCCATAGATATATTACTCTCCTCAGATTAACCAAGAGATTCAATATAAGTAGGCCTTTGGGGTCCATAAGACGGCTTGAACTCAAAGCTGATGATCTTCACTCCATCTGTACAGCGCTTAAGACAATCTTAAGTCCAATAGGGCTTGAACTCTACCAGCTACAGTTTGGTGAGAGCTTATTTTTGGATAGATGATTCAATTACGGGGTTATGCTCCAAAATAAAGTGCACTGAGGTTGGTGCTAGGATAATGTCAGCTAGATTGGGTATGTCCAGCTTAATCTTCTTCTCCGATCCGATAGATCTTACTTTTTTCCAAATTTGAATCTTACTCTCTGAAGCTCCCAAAGAAAGACCGGTTCAATCAGTATTGGTGTTCTAAGCAGCCATCAATTTATATTAATTGTAATTACACACCGCAGATATGTCCAGTGAGAGGACCAAAGCCCAGGTTTTAAGAAGAAAGGTTAATGGTTTAACCCTCGTGGCAGTAGCCAGGCCTGGCTAACTAAGGTCATAATGTCAATCTCAATTAGGAACAACATAATCTGGATTTGGATCTGCTACCGGGTATGGAACTGCAATTACTGGTGTTGCTACTAGTTATGTTACTGGTTCTGCTAGGGCTACTGCTATCTTTGCCGATGACGCTTATTAAGCTACTGATCTTCATTAATAAAATAAACTGCCTTTCCCGAAAAAACAAATTATGCTGGTTTCCCCTACGCCAATATATAAATTAAGCTCAGTATTATAAATAAACCATTTTATTATATATTTCTTATCTTCACGGCTTATACCCTCTATTTTACATCCAAAAGCTCTTTGAAAATACTCCCTAGAACATTCCTAAGTTTCACAGATTTTAGCTTATGACAACTTGGTGGTACGATCCCGTTTACACCCTATCTTACCTGCCTAAGCTATGTTTCAAAGTATCCCTTTAGCCAACCTTAGTTTCCCCAAAGGACGATAATAGCTTTTTAGGCTAGAAAGGGCTTATGATTCTCCGAAAGCGGATGTATAAGTTTTCCACACTGTTACCGCAACAGCCTTGAGCCTAAATAGGTAAAATAAGGGATTTATCACTTGCTCGAGGTAGTAAGGCAAGGAGAACCACCCCGGTTATATTTCCCCTTTCCCAACCAATGGTCCGTGAAGAACTTGAGCCCAATTAGTTTTTGTAGTGCTTTCACTATAACACTCCTACTTATTTAAGGAATTTATCTAAAACTTATAATATAAGACTAAAGACTAGTTCCTTTCCTTATTGCCATAGAGTATTTATTCCGGAAGCACTACTGCTATAATTATCTCCTCTAGTTATGCGGACCTTAACGAAATAAGAAATAGGTCCAACCAATAATAACAAAAAAGTCAGTGATGGCTTTGTCGCCGGGTTATTCTCCCTAACACGCTTTTTCTCTCTCTCTAGTTACCGAAATTAGAATATACAAGTAAATACTGGACTTGAAAGATTAGCGAGTCAAAGCAAAATACATATATATATAGTAAAGTCTTTTGGGGTAATAAGTAAATAAAGGGGAACTTACTTTATTATGAAGGATTGCTTTAACATATTGACTTGATCCGGAGTGTGCCCCACTGTGTCCGTTTCTGCAGCATTGGTGGTAATCTGATCAAGGGAAGCAGACTATGATATATAATTCCTGTTTACTGGTCTAATAATACTATACTACTTGCTGCATTCTAACTTCGTATTTGTACTATCCTCCTTATTATTCCTATATTACTTTTACTATTTCCTTTCTTTGGAGACAAGAACAAAAAGAATAAAAGGAAAGGTGCGTAGCGCTTGTCCTTCCGAGGGCAAGGAAGAGGAAAATAAAAAATAAAAATCATCCTATGCTAGAAATAGAAGGAAGAAGGACCGGCTGGAAAGCCAGCCCCTTGCTTGCAAAAAGCACCCGTAGATGTAATCTGATGATGACATTAAGCATCACATGTTGGTGGAAAGACGTAATTCTTATTTCTTGCCCTATCTATGGAGATGTTTCATGTTGTACCTCGCTAACTGATTCTATGGTGTTGTGTTTTATATCCCGCTGCTATCTTTATTTAGCCCCCGGTAATTGTTCGTTTTTATTGTGTAGGTAAATACTTCGTGTAAGGCGGAGGGATTTTCCCCTTTACTAATTATCCAAAAGCACTTTTATTAGTTGCCCTTACCTTCCTTTTCTTTACAGGTAACAGCAAGATAAATAACGTAAGAAATAGAAGGAGGCAGAAAAGTATCAAGAAGGTTCCTCTTGGTTGTTTCCTCACGGCTCCTGCTGCTGGAGGGTTTGCTCCATCCAGATATATGTAAATAGAGTTATTTCACAAGACCTCTCTCTGGGCTGGAAGGAAGGGCGTGTAGGTCCCTAAAATGAATGTGCCTTTGACCAAAGGACATAAAAAGTCACTATATTATATACATAATTCCGCCAACAAATATGTATACACAAAATTCTCTCAAATTGGGACACGAGTTTAAGTCATTTGATTAAAAAGAGGGACTTAAACTGAAAAATCAGTCACTAAATGACCTAACATAAGTACTTAACTCCCTAAAAAAGTAAATACACACAGGATATATTTCTAAATAACAGGAAATAACATTTGGTTTCCCTCGTGGATCACTTCCCTAGTGGATATCTCCGCACCACTAAACTACCCATTGCCCTTCAATTCATATGTGTTATATCACTTTTCATGGCCTAATCAACAGCTCATGGGTTCATGGGACGGACGTGCTTGGGATCAACCCGGCCCTACTCCAATGACCTCAACCTAAAGGATTGACCGCTCACCCAACTGACCTTTTAGGGATATTTGCTAACGCTCAATATAAAGGCATCCATTATTTTATCTTATATCCTGAGTAAATACTATTTAATCCCATTTCACGTCACGATGTATACCTTGTTTTATGGAGCCATGTAAACCACCTGTTTTTCACCTTTTTAACCTCTCAAATCCATGGTAATGGAGGGAGGGAATTAAGGAATGAATGAACGAAGGAAAGAGGGAATGCCAGGCTGACTATTGGATATTCTCTTTGGACTAATGAAAAGAGTAGAAGCCCCCGAGCATTAGTGAGGAACCCGACAGAGCCCGTTGGTCATAGCTCGGTCTTGGATATGATATTTTCTTTGTTCTCGCTAGCTGACCTGAGGAGATTTGCTATTATCTATTTTTATAGATTGGATGCATGAATCGGAGTGATAAGTCCGGCCTAGCCCGTAGGTCAAATCGCGATCTTGCCTTCCAGAGAGAGTATGCATAGCATGGTAGGCATGCCAGTAAGAAGCATGCCCCCCCACTACCCTATACGTCCGTGTTCGTCAAGCCTAAAAGCCAGCCAGCTGTGTCAAGTTCATTGTCTCCAGTTATTAGCAAGAAGATATATAGATCCCCATGTATCAATCGAGATCCGGCCAGATATAAAGATCGAAGATCTCAGGAGATAGATCCGAGTATTAATCGGGGTTTATATTAGGTTGAAGTTCGAAGCAAACAGCAGTAAGGCAGTGGGATCAACAAGCATCAATAGAGATAGAGAAGGCAGTAAGGCAGTATCAGCAGGCATCAATAGAGATAGAGAAGGCAGTAAGGCAGTATCAGCAGGCATCAATAGAGGTTAATATAAGGGAAGGTATCAGGTCTGGTTTATTTAATTCCACCATGTCCCTGATAGGGAATAAAGCTGTTGGCCCTCGATCGCTCACTCGATCAATGCGACATGGTCGGATCGGTAAAACTAGGCAACAAGTTTTTTTTGTTTATTCTCATAGAAGCATGGCAGGGTCAACTAGATCAAGGGGTTGGATGGCATCTAACCAGGAGGACATAGGTATAAATTGATGTGGAACTAGCACCCGGTGTGCTAGGGACTCCCCCAGCCACAACTAGAGAGAGCTGATGAAAGTTTGGCAAAGGGCTAAGAGGGGGGGGGATAATGAACAGAGTGGGGAGATGGACCTATTGTGTTTTAGGCTAGGTTTTACCTAAACGGATATTATCAGCTACTTTTTCTGCTTATGTTCCTGACTCTAAAGTTATGGCCTTATTTACTATCGCCCCCTCTAATAAGGGGCGGTATGTATCAATAACTAAATCTAGCAATCCCGATATTATCAAATTAATAGGTAACAGGTATAAGAACGTGTATAAGCAGCTACGTTTAATAAGCACCCACCTAGCAGGTCTGTATTGTGTTTTACTTGATTGGTGGGTATAAAATATCCCCCCATCCCAGGTTCCATGTTGTGGTAGGCCCAGGTGATAACATTAAAAAGGTTCTGCATAGGTCTAGGTGTAGTTCGAGTTCTTCATATGACTGTTTCCAACCGAGTAGAGCATCCGAGTATTCCACCAGCCTAGTATCGGAGCTCATCCTAGTAGCCCAACCAATTATCCAAGGCGAACAGCCCAAGCCGAGCCTGGTAGGCTATAGAAAAATTGATATCTGAGACTATATGTAAGCTTTCATTATATATGTAATTACGCTTTAGCATCATATGGGATGGGATCTGCTCGAATCATCATCGATCTACCCTATATATCATATAGAGATATCTCATTTCATTATATATGTAATTATGCTGGCCTTATGACTTGACACTTCGTATTTAACGAACTACAAGTTTGGGTGATTCACAACACGTACCTCGTACCTCTCCTTTCTCAACTTACTTACCGGGTTCAAATGAGGCGGATACCCAGGATGACCTCTCCCTCTATCACGGGTATTGTGTGACGGATCCTGGTATGTTAAGTTTTTGGAATGGTGCTATCACCTTGACTGAATGGCACTACCTGACCAGCATGAATGAAAATACTACCTGGCCAGATCTGAATTTATCTACGTGTATGGCATATGATACTCACCTGGTGAATTTTATATAATAATCTTATTATTAAAATAGATTTGTGTTAGGTATCGCTAGCCCTGCCCCATCCATGCACATAGCCGCCATGGTCCCGATATAGCCGTCGTCGACTGCAAATAGTCGCCGTTCACTGCGCATGGTCCATTTGCCCCTTCCTTTGCCTAACGTGCTAGGCAATTTTATATAGCACCACCACGTGCTATCCCTTGTCTCGCCACACAGCAGCCGGGTTCTTGCCCTCGTGCCTAGCTTCGTAGGTTTCTATTAACCAGCCTAATTGGGTTCGTCAAGCGTCGATATAGTTCGACCGGCCTTGGGTTTTATCCCAGCAAGCGGCGAAGCTGTGATAAAGCTGGAGCCAACAGGAAGGGTTACGATGTTTCCTTAATTAACCTGCCTTGGGAACAGACTTAAACTCTGCTTGGGGCTTATTCCTTGGGACCTAACACTAAGCCTTTGGAGGGAACCTATGCAGCATATATCCTACTTGGATAATTATTGGGACCTAAAAGGAGGCCTTTGGACTAGCCTCCAAAACCTCTTTTTTAGGGGGTTGGATTACCCATACACACTGCGCCATCGGGGAAATAAACTGGATTTCTTATTTTGTAAGAATGCCATTTCATAATGCTATTTCTGGAAGTTTCTATTTTACTGGGTATTATGCCCTTGTACCCAGGGCAGCTAGCTCAACAGGCCTTAACAACTCTCTACCCAGGAACCTTTTCACTGGAGGTGGTGGTTGTTACTGCGCCTTCCCTTCATACCGGTAAGGCTAATTGCCATGGAACTAATAAGTGCATGTACTTTATTAATAGGGCTAGTTTTTACTTACACACTACAGACTACAAGTAGTATTTAATATCTGGACACAACTGAAAGTATATAAAGAACAATTATACAGTAAGTCTTGATAGTATGTCCATTGGTCGCTTGCCAAAGCTTAAGCCATAGAGTTAAAGCCCCGCGGATTTTATTGGCCAATGGGATGCCGGGTAGCCCATCCAAATTTATTAGAGCATCCAAGTAGCCAAGTGGAATATCCCAGCGGTCTATTAGCGGCACCTGATTAGCCAAGTCAAGTAGCCCACCCTGGATGGGCAATGAACACTTGCCTGCCACTTTCCACATGATAAGCGATAAGATTGATTATCTTAATCACACCGAATAGACCTAGGGGTATATTGTTTCTTCACCTTTGGGTTTACCTTAATTGAATCAATTGAAAACTGAATGATAGACCTAATCAATTATTTCACTCAATACCTACAAGAGCCAGAACAGCAAGAGCTAGCTAGGGACGTTCACCTAAAGCCCCAGTTACAATAGCAATAAGTTTCACCCTGTTTTCCATCCCATTAAGTCAGTAAACGGTATATGGAGTTTACCTATATGCTACAATATAATTATTGAGTCCCCTCTCTCATAATACGGGATTCTAATTCTCCAATCAACCCAACAAATGATAAGACTGATTATGTTTCCATGTTTTCACCAAATGAGAAAGAGAAGTTCCCCATATTCTCAACAGACAATTGAAATATTTGTACCCCACATATTAGCATACGTGTTCCTCCGGATCCTCTCCCTGATGGTATTCGCGCTATCTCCCTTACGGTCGGGTTCCTCGTACCTCCTCACCCTACAGTGAAAACAAAAGCCCACTGTGGAAGAAACTACCTGCTCATCTCTTTATTGCTGCTTGCTGGGAGGGACAAGAAACCACCCTGGCTAGTCCAACGAACAAACGAATGGCGCGATTACTTACGTATTGATTAGCTATATCCCCCGGCTGCTGCGGGCTGGTCCAATAACCCCCGGCTTCCTGCTTTCTGGCTCGCTTTGTGAGGCTTGACGAAACACTATGAGCTACACAAAATTAACAGAGTCTGTTCTTAGCTAGGCTTATCAGTGACCTTATAGCACAGTTTAATCCCCAGCTATAATTATATAGGATTAGTAAGTTCCCTTATAGCAGCACATGGTTCATGAGCTTTCACACAATGGTAAAGTCATTTTTTCACAGTCACCTTACTAGCTTGGTTCATTAGTCCCCAATAGCAGTAAATCCCCTTATGCAATTAGTTCATAAGTAATAAGGGTTAATGAGTCAGTGGGAAATCAAGGCTTTACTCAATAATAATAATAAAACGTAATCATGAGTAAGTATTAGTATTAGTGAGACAGAAGCACTCCTGAGTTCATGGTAGCTACGGTTGAATATGAGGATGTTTTATGTGCCGGGCTAAGATAACTCAATATGATTTTTTTATCCCAAAGTTTTTCATAAGCCCCACACCGCGAATATTTGTAATTATATAAGGATAAAAGCAAGTATCTAAACTGGGAATGATAAGAGAGCAGGTTAATTAGAAATAGTGACCCTTACATATGGAGGACAAGCGGCGGTAGTGATAAACCATCTCTCATAAAAGGCTCTTTAAACCAAGGCTCTTTATATGGGGTGAAACAGGGCTCCTCTTTCAACAGCTGCTGTTATAAGCTAAGGTTACCAAAGATGCGTACCAAGGCTTAGTTGATAAGCAGTTGAAAAGGGAGTTTAAGTATGGTAAAATCACAAAAAGGAAGACCTGGAGGGGCACATACGAGGTAGGAGTGTGTGGGAGTTTCTTTATTTCTTCCCAAGGTTTAGTGAAGGTCTGAGTCTTAAAAGCAATTTGAAAGGCAGAGGTATGAGTATGAGGTTTCAAATTAATTCCAAAAGCTATTCCCAAGGCATATGATTCTGGAGTTGAGGTCTTGAGATCAGTGTCTAAGTGCAGTTCCAGTTAGTGTTAATCTTTATTGGTCCGGTAATTGATAATGCCTAAGCATACCCATCCGGGATCTAAAACTGTCATTTCCGTGAGATGAACCATATTAAATTAGGAGTTCTCCTTCGTTGAAACAAATCCTTACTTTACTGTATAGGCTGTATAAAGCAGTATGTATAGCCCTGTTTGAATCTGTATATATGCCTGTCTCCTCAAAAGCATAACTACCTTTCGTAGAACACCGCTCTATGATGAGTGTTTATATCTCTGCATGAGTTGTACTGATACTGGGTACTACAGCTTTTGTCTCTGCCTGGATTGTGAAACAAAACTATGCATTGAGTGCAGAATGAAACTAAGTGTGTATAACCAGTGTGTGATTAGGTTTGTGTGAATAACAACACAACAAATAGTAGAGTGTATTTACCTCCTTGCAGCCTAGGTGAGATAGGTGATTACTCTAGCTTGCCTCCATGAGTTAAGTTTTTGTACATATTTGTGTGATGAGTACTGCCTGCATTCTCTAAAGGGACATAGTAAGCTATGTTTTTTTGTAAAATGGTGTTTGCCTTATGAGTATTCTGATTACTACCCGTAGATGGCCCAGCAAACAAACGTAAGTGCATTGTCGTGTATCCCTGAGAGTAGTCCGTGTAGAGAGAATAAGTCAGTCATAGCAGCAGAGTGTGTAGTTTTTTTAGTGAGTAGTATAGCTGGTTTGTTATAACACCGTAAGAGAGTGAGTGTATGAACTGCTTGTTGTTGATCCTCTTGCTTGCCTTATGAGTAGAGAGAGTACAGCTTGCTATGTATGAGTTGCTGCTTTGTGGATTCATACTGCCTTGGTCATGTTGTTAGGCTCCTTTGCCCGGGCGGTACTCTCAAACAGTATTCAGAATGGAGGGCGAGATACGAACCCGATCAACAAAAGTGGGAGAAGTACGGGAGCCGCCATCGGTCGCGGTAATGCGGGGGGCGTGTCCCTCATCAGTGGTCGGTCAGCTGTCGTTTCCTCTCTCATACGGTCGATCCAACTTAACGTATTTAAAGCCAGTAAGTAAGTCAGTGCCCTCAAGAATGTAGTAGATAAATTAGTCACTAACCATCTGGGTAGGAGATCAATCATTAAAATTAACCCCCAGCTCTTACACCCAGCCTTTACCCCCCAGCCTTAATTCACTCAGTACGAATACCCACCAATAAGCTACTAAGTATTTTAGATCAGCTGCTTATCAGCTACTAGTTATCCGAATACTAAGTATCCGAGATAAGCTACTAGGTATCCGGGGGTATGGTGGGTATCTGGGGCATGGATGCGGTGAGTTTTTTGTTGCCCTACCAATCTTATCTATCAAGCCACCATTCCCCGGTAGGCGTATCAATGTGTGTGGGCCCGGGCGTAGCAGGACACATCAATAGCGTAATTACGTATAAGAAATAATAGGAGACTCGCAAGTGAAGGCGTCTCCAATTGAAACAAAATAAACTGAGCCAAAGACTCCTGCCAGCCAAAAATGAATCGAAATCCAAAATGAATTGAAATAAATGCTGCATTAACAATTAATTCCGGTCGAACCCGTCAATATCTGTTTGTGCTGTAAAAAAAATATGGCGCTTCGAAGCTCCAGCATAAGCCTTTCTTTCTTAAGCTTAGGCCGTCCGCTTCTAGCGGCGCTTCGCGTGTAAGATAAAGAAAATAAACTTGCTATCGCGGCGCTGACAACCAACCTTTCTTTTGTTGCTAGCGGTCTGGCGCTTTTTCGTCAGATAAAGCCAACCGAAATGACCGGCCCTAAGAAACTGGTCCACATACAGAATAAAAAGATAACGCGGAGCCAACGAGTTCAGTCAAGCTGCGAGTGGAGTCTACTATAAAGGATAGAACGAGCCTGCAAGTAATTTGGTGATGGTTAAACATAGATAAAGAAGAGGGTCTACTTCAGGATAAAGTTGTGTTACTTTGTTTACCAATTGCTTTACGCTAGTAAATAAATGACCCTCCCTGCTCGGCAGCTCGTTTAGTGGCCTAGCTCGAGTAGCATGATTCTTTGCTTTTAGTGATGATTCCAGTATCTCTTGCTCGCTTCTAGGGCCTTAGCTCGACTGCTTAGGCCCTTTAGGGACTCGACCATTAAGGAGAGGGAGAGGGTTGTTTGCAAATTATTAAGATTCATAATAACATGGGGAACCATATAAGATTGATTCTTGCTTCACCCGCCTAACCGTTGGGTCCAATACCTTCTCCTCATTCTTGCAGTAATTTTCAATTAAATATACAATATCTTTACAGTATGCTTTAAAACAGAAACCCTTACAATATCTTTTACATCATATACACTGTGTACATAAAGCAATAAACTTGAAGATCACATAACTTGCCTTGAGAGTTTGGAGAATATCAACATTGTAACCCTTTGTAACTGACTTTCCTGAACTGCTGCCTTCTTGTCTTCACTGGGTCCACTTCTTATTTACTAGGTTAACCTCTTCTTTTACTGAGTCATCATCAGACATCCACCCCTTGGCATCATCATCAATCCTCAAACCATGTGTCAAGCCAACCTTTAAGATGGAAACCCTAATTCATGCCAAGAGAGTCTCATGAAAATAGAAACAACCCTAATAAAGCCAATGACCTCGCCAATAGAACCCTAGGTCAAGAGACCTCCACAAGAGAAAAAACCCTAGGTCAAAAATGACCTAATCCAGAGAGGTAAACCCTAGGACACAGAGTCCTAAACTTTGCTTAACCAGGCAAACCCAGGATAAAAAGAGGAAAAAACCCCTCTCCTTTTGGTCGAGCGGCTCGTACCCTCGCCCCTTAAAACAACGCCAAAATGCTCCTTCTAATCCTTCTACAAGTTTGCTATTCTCCTCTTCCACCTTCGCATAAGATATCACAAGAAGAACATGTGAAGGGATTATTAAAATTCATTAAAATGAGCGCTATTTATATGAGACTAGCCTAACTTATGGGGCCGACCTATACAATTAGGAATCTAATTTGAGGGGCTATGACAAGGGTCAAAGACCCTATAACATACCTAGGCCGACCTACAACTAAACACTTAGCGCTTTGACATATAAAACAAAGACTTACTGGCGATAAGGTTTCGGTTTTATGGACCAGTACTTGATCGGATCCTCGGCTGGGCCGGCTTATTCCTCTACTTCCTTTCCCAAGCGAGTTAGGTTCCGCGCAGCCAGAAAAGGTGCGATGTAGTCTATAGTGAGACTCAAAAGCGTAACAAGTTGTGAGTTAAGCAAGTTGTATGGAGGGATGGCCTTCTTTCCGTTACGGTAAGGGAGATCAAGTAGTTTCTTTCCTTAATTGACGAATTTCATTACCTGCCGGTAAGCGAGTTGCTTAAAATAAAGTTCCTTCTTAAAAAGACTGATTTCGAGCTAGCTTCTTTCCTTGATTTAACTCTCTTTACTTTCGCGAGCTTCTGAGTGAGTTCCTTGCTTGAAGGGCTAAAGCTCCCTTTTTCCCTACTTATAATATACGGAATGTAAACAAAAAAGAAAGGCGTAATTACATATATAATGAAATGAGATATCTCTGGTCGGGGGAGGCTTTTCGGGAGATTATCTAAGGGATGCCCATGTGATTTATGCGAAATTGGGAAGTGATGTTACTGGGAGTCTCTGAGTAAGAAACGTCTAGCTTGTGCGTTTGATTTAGGGAAGTAGAGTAAGATGCAATATGGATATGTCATACGGAGATCTTTGCCATGTGGATATTGAATATAGAGGTTAGAGTTGCTGAGATCAATATTATGGAGGTAAGTTTTATGTAGATTGTTCATATGTGGTACCACCCCTACACGGAGCTAGTTTGTCATAGGGAGTGACCATATTTCATCATTCCATGCGTGTCTGTAGGATCGAGAGTTTGTGTAAACCCTTTTTATAAAGTCCTTAGGATCTCTAAGATATATATAAGTTGAAAGGTTCTCTTTTCGCTCCTGTTGATGAGCTATTCCTTATGTAGTGTTGTAGGAAAGCTATCTTTCGTTTCATTTGTTTGGGAGTAGTGAGTGGTGTGGTATCACTAGTGGATCCATTCCATGTAATCTAGTTCGTGTTGTGCGCTTTGGTCCACTGAGTTCCCGATCTCTGATGCTGACTACGTTTCTATGTATCTCAATCCTCTTGCAGCGTCCTATAGATATCTCTTCAGTGATTTTCCAGCATTGTCTTTTGTTCCAAGAAGTTATGCTCCTACATTCCCCTATGTAAAAAGAAGCTATGTTCCAACATTCAGACGTGTTCCAATATCTGTTTCAGTAGAGGCACCCCGTGAACCTGTACTGTTCCCAATATTGAAGCAATTTACAATCTAGCTCCATGTACAATCCAGCTCCTATAACTAACTCGTATTCCCTCGCTTTGTTCCTTTACATTCTAGTTACATCCCTTACTTGCTTCTCTACCGCTTTGCTAACTAGCTTCCCGCAGCTACTTGCTTTCCATCCCACCTAATACTACTAGTTGGCATTGACTCCCTCCTGTGCTATATGCACATAAGACATATATATGAAAGGTGAAATCACACCCCCACCAGATATACTAAAATGACGGGGGGGTGAACCCGCGCAAACTCCTGCCCTCAGGCACATGCTTCTATTTTTTGTTTCTGGGGAAGGGAAGTCCGCTCCGCAAAGAATTATGTTACCATAAAGATTGTTCCTGGAATCTTGGTTCTGGCATTTGGTAGTGCTCCTACTTCTGATGTTAAGTTTTTACCTGCTGTTCTTAGAAGCTAAATTTAGGCATCTGCTATTGCTTACACTCATGGTGTTCCAACGTATTTCGGTGTTTCTATCTGCGTAGTTCCGGGATTATAACGTATTTTTACTTTATGTGTTCCTATATTCCCCAATGTTCCAAGAATCTTTGTTCTGAAACTAGTATGTGCTCCTATAAGTTTATAGAATACATTTCCTTCGTGTTCTGGCATATGCTAGTGCTCCTTGATTTCCGGACGTTCCAACATAAAGGTGCAGTGTTCCAGCGAACGTCCTCCACTGCTAAATGTTCCGAGATTAGGGGGTCTAAATATGTTCTGTCATTGCTCTATGTGTCCTACTTATGATGTACAGAAACTCCCATAAACTCTCCTGGTCTGGAAGCAGCGGCAAAGGTATCGGAGGTTAAAGCAAACGCATCAGTAGCAAAGCCCATTCGAAAGTGAGTTGATGACCTACCTATTTAAGATAAGAACGAGTACCTCGCTAAGCGCTCCCTCCTGTTCGATAGGCATTGCAGCCCATTTCATATCCAATTCCAGAAGCAGTAGCAGCATAAGCAAAGGCAGAGTCTGTTCGAAATCGAGACCCACCCAGAAGCAGATACAGCAGATTGAAATACAGTGCCCATTGGAGAGCCATAGCCCATTCCAGGTGCATATCCAGGTTATATAGTTGGTCGGGACCCAGCAGCCATTGAAGCAGTTCGATAGCCAGTAGCATAGTCCCCAGGCACGGATCAAGATCGAGAGCTTCTTATTGCAGAGAAAGCAGAGGTCATATCATTAGTCGATACAGATCCATACCATAGCCCGTAGCATACCTTCATGTCCCGGCTTACTCCCTTCGCATGGTTACAGATACAGATATAGCCCCAGAGCTACCAGTTCTAGGTCCAGTTACGGGAGCATCAGTATGACATAAAAGTCACATAAGGTAGGTATCCATGCCATAGAGGCAAAGCCAGCAGCATCACCTCACCTGCAGTAGTCCCGCCATCAACAGACCCCGCGGGGGCAGCACCAATTTAAGTTGATGGACCTGCTGCATCAATTCAAGTTCCAGATACGGATGCATAGATATAGACAGCAGGGGGTATAGGCTATATATAGAGCAACTCATCAGTAGCTAAAGTAAAAGGCAGGAAGGAGCATAGCCAGTTAAAGCACCCATTTCATAATCCCCAGCATCAGAGGAAGATCTAGATTGATACCCAGTAGCTTTTTAGCCGGATACAGTCCCAGGTAAAGCGGAAGGAGAGGAGGCAAAGGCAGTTGCTTAGTAAGTCCTACCATATTTTGAAAATGCATCTAAGTTACTATTGCATAGGAGTTTCAGCAGCTTACTACGGAGCTAAATATCCAATATAGTAATATCCCTAGAACTGTAGTGCATTTGTATGTGTTGTCACTTCTGATGTTTTTCAATCTGCCGTTGTAGAACCATAGCTTGTTCCAGAAGCATCTAAGCCAGCAACGGGAGAGAAAGAAGCAGCAAGCAAAGGCATAGGCAGGGCCAGCTTCTCCTCCTGTTCCAACTTCCCCACCACCATCTCGCTCAGCATTCCTTCCAGCCCCATAGGCAAAGGGGGAAAAGACAGGAGCACCTCAGCCAATTCCAGTTTCAAAGCTCGTAGTATCCCCTTTAGATAGAGGTCTATACCCCGTTTATGACCCAGCAGCTTCTTCACTACTACCTTGATAGGCATCCTTCTATTTATTTACCTTGAACAAAATGTAGTCCTGTCACCGGAAACAGAGCAAGCGAGAGCAGAATGCAAGCAGAGAGAAGGACATGCAGCAGACAGGGTGTATACTGAGTGGGGAGCAATAAGAAAGACAGTTGACCTCACATATCGAAAGCCATGCCCGGCATACTAATAGCTATGTCCAGCATCATCGGCAAAAGAGCAAACTGCATATCCAATAGCAGATCCAAATGCAATTCGTTATCCAGTTCCAGCGGATCCAATCCTAGTATCAAATCCAGAGCGAGAGTCAGTTCCAATGCCAGTAAAGGCTAGGTTGATCCAGTGCCGGAATAAGATCCCACATCCATTCCATATCCATATTTATATAAAGACCCCGTGGCGAGGGTAGGGAAGGCACCCGAGCAAGCAAGAGCGGGTGCTTTTGAAAGCGTGAGGAATTATAACGTCAAATATGCGCAGGGGCCAATTCAGGGAAGCAAAATAAGAAAAAACCAATCTTCAGCCGTGCTTTGCTCCTACTTTTTTCCCGATGCTTTTGGTGCTGCTCCTGCTCCTGTCTTTGCTCCTTAGGGTGGAGGTCAACTGAGGAAGGGTAAGGGTTTCGGCAGTAAAATAAGAAATCGCGAAATGTCCCTTTCTTTTTAAGAGTGATTCTTAGTTCTATTTTGGTCATTCATTTTGCAGGAGAGGTACCAGCTGTTTGCTAAGCAGTAGACCCCCATTTCACTGGCTATAGTATTCACTGGGTTCCAAGGAATGGAGGAGCACCCGTCGATCGCGAAACAAACATGACATAGCACGGCAAAGCACGGCACACCTGTAGTTCCCAACAGCGCATAGTTCACCTGGAATCTGAAGAGCACACTGATGATTCACACCCGCCAACCGATGATTCTTACCGCCTACACCTGCCGAGAATGAAACGACTAACCCTGCCTGCCGAGACATCGCACCGCACGCCGAATAAGATTATTACCGCCTTTTTCTCCCCTTTCCTTTTTCGACCATGATCTTTAGTATAACCTCCTCATTGGATGACCCTGATATGAGATGCATTGAAGACCAGATGCGTGTCGTGTTCCAGATGATCCAGATGCCCCGACGAATTTCGATGGGTATAGGTGTGTACCTTCTGCTGCTGGGGATGGGGGCTTAGGCTCTTCTGATTTTAGGTATGGTTCCCTTCCAATAAATAAAATTCAATCAATCACTCACTCTCTTCTCTGTTTGGCATAATCCAAACGGTTGGCAGAATCCTAATCATCCAGCCCCACTCCTACTACGGGATCAAATAAATAAAATTAATCAAAGAAATCCAGGCTTGTTTGGCAGAATACTGGGTTTGGCTGGTGTTGAAGGTTTCTGATGAGAGGTTACAGTTTACAGGTTACAGGCTTAAGGCTCCTCTCCTGGTTCAAGACTTCTGGCAAAAGGCTTCAAGCTTCTGGCTTATGGTTCCTTCCTGGCTTCTGTCAAAGGGCAAAAGGCTTCTGGCAAAAGGTGATAGGTGAAAGTCCTATCTCTGTGGGACCAACATCTGTGGGACTTTACTTAAGGGGTTACAGGTTCAAGGCTTCTGGTGAGGGGCCCTTGGTTCTAGGTTAAAGGTTCAGGGTTAAAGGATCTAGTTGAGTCAAAATCAAAATCACTTTCAGCTCCCAATGATAAAATGATGCCTCGGATCTCCCTAAAAATGCTTTTTTTATTTATAAAAAACAGCGCCCCACCCACCAAATTGAGTCAAATAAGTTTCTATAAGTGTG
>Ga0233342_1000230_pt1 | contig 17413 bp, 8 predicted proteins | sample GEONDECOMP273_FD_180706 | JGI IMG/M metagenome (GOLD analysis project Ga0233342, IMG submission 180706) | Leaf litter microbial communities from Shasta-Trinity National Forest, California, United States - GEON-DECOMP-273 | ecosystem: Environmental > Terrestrial > Plant litter > Unclassified...
ATATCGGACCCCCTCCCTCCTCTGATTCTAGCTTGCAGCTTGCACCCATATATTACCCCTTTTACCCATTTCATTTCAGCAGGCACTTCTATTTTTCTTTACTATAAAATCACTATTTATGCGAACAACGTCAATGCAATTACTGGACTGCCGAAAGATGGGGAGGATGCTAGCGACGCATTCTCAACAAGAATCTAAGTACAGAAATATGGGGCTACTGTAGAAGAGCAGATGGATCCGTGCCTAAAATATGGAATGAGGAAAGCAAGGCAAGGATATTCAATATCCTCCATCAACAATCTACTGGTCAACATGGCAGTGCAATTGCTGTATACTAGGGTGCTTCGGACTTATCGGGCGGGAAAATGCTCGAAGTAGGTGGTGCATATGGCTAATGTATGTGTGGCCGGAGTCAAGTTGAATTGAGTAAGGTACCTCACCAATGAGATCCCGCAGAACTATCTGGATGCACAGGATGAAAACTAGGACTTTCATTACAATATTTTATTACTGCTACTCACATTCTCATAGTGGGCAGAGCTGGCGGGCATTGACCTGCTGCAGGGGGATCCTGAAGTTAAGTTCGTTGTAGCTTGGTTTTAAAGTCTATCCTGCTCAATGGATAGGGTGACACAAGTCAGCATTGATACGATGTTTGAGAGTGACTACCAGGCCATGGTGAATGTCATCAGACAGACTACCAGGATTCCCCTGGCCATTATTGATATGTATGGGCGACAATATCAGTTCAAAGTGAGTTTACACTTTTTCCACATGATATCACGTCTACGGGATGGCAGCGTTGATCCAGAGGCAAAGGTAAAAATGCTAGAGTTCATGCTAATTCCTCGATGCGTTAAGCGGGCCATCAAATGATGGGCCCAGGCAGCAGAAAAATAGACCAAGAAACAAGGGAAGAGAGCCCTGCTGCCAGTGGGCATAGAAGAAGGTCCTGTAGGGGCATTTGGAAAGAAACCATGGCTCGGCGGGGAGGGGAAAACAACCGTAGAGTCCACTAAGTCAAATGACTCATAGACGTGGACAATGAAGGGACACATTATCATACACAACAAGGAATATGACTGAGTGATAGGGGAGGCTTTCGAACCAGAATGGATGCTAAGTGAGGTGGTAGGTAAGCTGCTGGGGACTCTCAAATTCGAGGATATGCATCTGGAAGCTCTCGAACGGAAAAGGATGCGAGCACAGGATCTATATATGAATATCCTTAGGGGTGTCCACCTCTCTGCAATACCCTATTGGTAGGTTCGGTGAAGTCTCTGCTCCCATATCCTCTGCCGGTGAACCTACAGGATCTGCGGGGTAAAATGCCCTTGGTACCTCTGCCGACTCGGATGCTGCATGCCCTGCTACCTTACGTAGCCTCTATCTTAGCCTCCAGGGCTACTCTCTCTGCGACTGGAGGATCTGCTGTCTACTCTTATGGTTCTGGGTCAATGAAGTAATTTGCCTATGCCTTTGATGCTAATTCACTGGCACCATCCGCTGAAGGAGATTCGGCATCTCTGGAATAAGAACAGAAAGCTGCGGGATCAGAGAAACAGCAGTGTTGCTGAATCAAGAGCCATGAAAACACCAATTGAGCAAGTGGCCCCGTCGTTTCATCGAAATGAATAAAAGGTCATGCAGCCAATCCAATTCCGAACATCTTTCGTCCCATACTCCCATACCTCTCTATGTGCCATACATCTCCGATTTCATTCTCTGGTCCCATACGCAATCGTACTCAAAACGAGCCCAAGATTCATTCATTGTTGGTCCATTTTTTTTTATTTACTTAAACATCAACAAATAGACCACAAGGCGGAGACATAGGAGCTGCAACCAATGGATAGATTATAGGTTCACTCATTAGTTGTGAGACGATCATGCATCAGAGTAAGTTGTTAGTACCCAAGATCCGTTCCTCCGAAATCACATGAAACAACCTCACCCTTCCCTCTTACTTATGTTTCTCCTAACTACCTGCTACCTATAGACCTAGAATAGACCACCTCCTTCATGAATGCACTTAGTGATTGAGTTGGGACTGCTATTCACCTTTCTCTTATCAGGTCAGAACCACCGGATCAATAAACCTTACTCTTATACCTTTACTTTAAGTTAGAGTTAGACCGCTTAGTTGTTGTATCGTCGGATCGGAACTCTCCTATGGATTAATGAATTACAGCCAGAACTTCAGAGATCAGATCAGATTATAATAAGGGGGTCAGCATTTAAAACCTTGACTAGGAGCCCCCTTTACCTTCCCTTCCTAAGTATTCTTGGTACCACTTGGACCTTATAGGTACCACGTATTCTTGGTCCGGCCGAGCCTTGCCAATATAAAATGAAGTAATTGGAACCAACTACATTGCTAGAAATAAATAGACCTATCCACCCTTAAGTTAATGCCTGTTACCCACCTGCATAGTTACCTTCAGACCTAGACCTGTTAATCCTAGACCGCTTGGATTCATGAAGAATCTTAGGAGAAAGGTCAGGTACAGCTATAGACCTGGCATTGGAAGGATGGATGACATGCCTGGATGGATGGTGGATTAGCCGAGAGCTCCCTTTGCTCCCCCGATGGTGGGACGGTCCATTCATTAGCCAAGAGGTTTTTCCTTTATTATATATCGTGGAAATGCTGCCCCGGATAGATTCTCAACAGCAGCCAGAAAGAATCGGACCCCAGAGAAACGAAGATTGACTTTATAAAAAACGCAGTTGGGAGCATTTTGAAGTTCCCACCCTTTACTTTCACTGCTTTACCTTAGTGGATGGAGGGATGGATGAGAAGACAGACAGATAGGGGAAAGGAGGCGCGTAGCGGTCGAAAACATGCTCGAAGAATATCATATACAAAGAGAAGAGAAAGATATCGAATTATATACGTAATTATACATCACTCCAGAGCTGCTTACATTGAATGAATGTTACCACACGCACGACAAGGTTGGTTGATTACATTAAGCCCCTTCCCTTCAAAGGCTTGAGGGACTAAGTGATTTACTAGGCTTATTATTCTTCCTTATCACGAAGCAGCCTCACCGATTGAGATTGGGCGGGCTTTTATTGCTTCGCGCCTCTTGCTTTCACTCCGTGCTAAACTTGACGCTTTGGTGCTGGCCATACGAAAGATATTGCTTTCATTCTGAGCCTAACTTTACTTTGTTGTTCTTACCTGCTAGTCTCGGACCCACAACTTGGATTGCCACAAGCCATTTGGACGAAGGCCAATTGCATCGAATTCACCGGTCACCATACCTCTCTTTATTTATGTGCGTGGGGAGATTGCAAAGCAAGGCAGCTTTCATTATTGTATGCACGAACCTTTCGAGAGGAGGCCAGCCCTTGAGCAAGCTAACCCTTGACTTTTGGATTCTAGCGCCCAGCCAAAGGTGGAGGGACAATTATGAATTCATATAGTTTACTATAGCAAAATTCCGAGTTATCAACCCCAATGTATTCCAGGTTAGGTGAGGTCCACCTCCTACATAAACTTTTGGCTTTTCCCTGCTTTTAATTGACTCGTTATGTGGAGGGTGGAAGTAATGTGGGAGTGCGGGAAAGTAGTCCTCTCCCTCTCGGTTCTTCGCGGGTTCGTCCCTTTGAAACATAGTTAAATGCCATTTTTATATCAATAAATCATCACTTTAAAGGTTCAGTTGGAGTTCTTTATTACAACATAGGCCCTATTTTAAACTATGCAACTTCTCGTGTTTCACTATCAATGGTACTATCTACTCAAATTGGTAATCATCAAGTTGCACCTCAAGTTCACTATATACTCAAATAGTAAATCGATATATATAAAGCTGTTGTAAATCATTATGGGAGGGTATTCGCTCACATAGCCTCGTCCTGTGCACATAGTCTATTTCCTTTCCTCACGTGCTAGAAACACTTATCTTAGCGGCGGGTTTACTTACTTGGTGTACTCACTTCACTTGTATTCTTATTGGGTTATTTTACTGGGCAGAGTTGACAGACTGGGCGGGTGCCATGCTTGGACTGTAAAGCTATATTCTTATATAGTATTTTATCCTTCTTTTGCCTAACGTGATAGCCGCTCTAACGTCTGGTGGAAACTAGAGAACTAAAGCAATTTTTTATTAAGAACTTGGCTAAATCTCTCTCGTCTGTTGTGTCAACTTGGAATGTTTCATTTTTGGAATGGCTTACCCCCCTACCCTCCCTGAAAGACTCAACCTGACCTCTCCCTTAATTTTTATACCTATCCGGTCTAGGCCCTAGCCCTTATCCCTGGGTCTATCTAGCCCCTTCCCATACTTTCTGAAAAGCCTATCCTTACAATATTATACAACCAATTAATATGCCCAGGTTGCCTCGCAAATGAAAGCAAAGTTCGCACTTAATAATAACCCCCTCTCTGAAAGGTATATTTCGAGCCCCCCCCTTTATCTCTCTCGGAATGTCTCTCATTCTACCTGCCCTCCCTGATCTGGCATGTATCACTATGATGTGTATGGCATATTATCCTCACGTGGTGAATCATAGCGCATTAGTAACTCTCTCTTTTATGAAGTATGTTGTTCTAACGTTCCCAGCAGATGAGAGAGAAGGAACCGGTCAATCCATACCCGAGAATAAAGAAGAGAGACGTTACCCCGAATATGAGGGAACGAGTATTCGGACCTTCGGGTCATCGTTCAAACATAACCGTCATAGACTGACCTTATTGCTATGGATGGTTGGCCATGACCGGCTGTCAATCGCTTTAAGTTCTTCCACACATTAAGCCTTCTATTCCCAATACTCCATTACGCTTTCTGGAACCTATACTCCGGCCCCATCCAATTAATTGATGTACAATATTTTTAAGGAGGATCCACATTGTTGGAGGTGAGGTGGTCCCACGAACGATACGGAACGGGGCCGAGGGAGTGAGGCACAGCCATTGGGCCATTCCAAATAGCCAATACTCGATGCTAAGATTCAATGCTTGGTAGTCTTAGTCAATCCCAAGAATTGATGACAATCATGGCTGGGCTTGGCTACTCGGTTCGGTTTTTATACTTGTTTGATACTCAGATGGCCACTTGGATGGAATCGATAAATAATGTGTAATAAAGGCCCAAGATCAACAGAATTATTCATTAAGCAAGTGTGTTTGGTTTGGAAGCCCTTCCTTCAAATATCTGGGTATCCGGAGTCTGCTTGTTGTAGTTCCTCAACAATCCAACCAAGAAGACGTTCTCCATTGGTTCCAAAGAGAAAAGAAGAATCCAGGTACGTTATATTTATTATCTCTTGACGGTAGATTTATATAGAAGCCCTCGCTCGATGGGGAATTTATGCAAAAGTAGCAATAAAACTAAGCATCAACATAAACCACTTGGGTCGAACCTGACCTCCCTAGGATCGACTACCGAAATAGACGAAACCAGGCTTATACAAAGACTCCTTACTATTGTATTGGAAGTGAGGGCTATTATTAAGGACCTTAAAGAAGCAATGAAAACTGTCTATCTATGGCAACTACCTCCTCTCCTGTCTACGGTGACTTCCTGTAAATGATACGGGGTATGACTGTTTGGCTACAACTAAAGGGCTGCTGGGTCCCCTTTATCTGTAAATGCTCTTCTGTTGGCTATGATCAGCAAAGATCGGCTCTTATCTCTATCAATATTTTTAACTCAGATCTAGTGCCGTAGGAGGAGTGTACCAGGCCGTACTAAAGCAGTATCCCTTAACTTAACTATCCCTTAACTAGATTACAAGACTTACAATGCCTGAACTAAAGGACTTAAAGATTGAACTACAGGGGAGGCATATAGTCATGATCCCTTTACCCTTGCCTTACCTTTGTTTATTAAGTGTTACCCCATACAACCTATCGACCTTCAGAACTAGACCTGTTTTATACCACTTTATTCAGGAATCGGAGGTACAGCTAGAGAGAGACCCGGTATTGCATGGCATGAAACATACTTCAATTTTACTATCTACCTACCTATGGACTTAGATCAGTATCATATACAGCAAGCACACCAGAATTACGTATCCACCTAGAGACCTAGACTAGACCACTTGGAGTCATTAAGCGCTTAGGAGGGAAACACTATTTATTTACCCTTCTATTTCAAGGACTATCAGATCCATAAAACTTACCCTTACTTTATGTTAGAGTTAGACCGTTTAGTTTTGGGACCGGATCGGAAATCGGAATCGATTTGGCTAAATAAAACAGGGACTTTTATACCGGTGGATGGATATGACCCCGATCTCCTAAAAACATGGTTCGCCTTATTAAAACACGCATCTCAGAACGGATAATTAATGAACGGACCACACCGACCCCGGTACCTGCCCTAATAGGATTTAGATACCGTCCTTCTCAACTCAGTGCCCCTTGGGAACTTTTTAAGATGCAAATTTTATATATGAGCATTTCCCAATATTGGGTGGGCCTTTATATACGTTATTTGAAAATATCAGAGCAGAGATTTATGAATATTTAATCTCGGGTCGGGTTCACGTAAAGGACCTCTTTTCCGTATTATTTAGGAATCGCTCTTATTACGTATATAATATGACAACACTTCTTAACCAGATTTACTTTACCCAACCGAGCAAGGCAAGGAGAAGTTTGTGCTTCCTGAATCAACCAACTTCAACTGAATTACTTATTATGGATGGGAGGGATTGGATTTTCAATTTGCCAAATAATCTTAGTAGCTTCCTTTGCTCCCGATGAAATAGCGGGACGGCTGGATGTTTAGATGGTAGTAGTCGAGTAGCCAAGCACTTTTAGTAGTAGTAGTAGCATGCTTCTGCGGGATTTTCTATTAGCTGATAGGGTTCGCCTTTAGCTCATATCCCTTTAGCTTAGATCCTTGAACTTACCCGGATAGGTTTAGATTCAACAGCCGGAGAAGACATAGCCGTATGGGTGGGGTGGAAAGACGAATATAGCTCATAGGGCGGCGGATCGCTTATTAGCTTCATCATGGAACTGCCGAATACATTTACACTGCCTTAACTTATGATAACACATGGCTTGGCTGGGCTGGATGGATTGGATGGCATGAAACAACAACCTTCACCCTTGGACTTTAGACCTGAATCCTAGGACATTGAATTACAACCCTGAAATGAAGCCAGTCATTACGAAAGTAGGCAGGGACATGCTATTTAACCCCTCGGTTTACTCTTTACCTGCTAGAATTCACACTGTAGCCTTAGACCAGGAATTGCTTTAGGGAACAGTCTTAGAATACATGGCTGGCTGGGCTGGATGGATTGGATGGCTTGGGAATTTGATGGCATGAAACAACCCCACCTAGTAACTTTTGTTACCTACCTATACTGTGCTCGCATGAATGACAGTCTTTCTTAGAACACTTTCTTTACTTGCAGGAATGGAGAGTAGTCGGGAATTATTAGAACTCCAGATAGGATAGGATAGATAGCATAGGATTGAATGGAGTGGATAGAAGAGTCCCTTACCCCAGAACTACTTTGATAGGTGGTAAAAACACATGTGGAACACTTTATAGTTACCCAAGACATAGCTCTAACTTAAGTCTTCCTAGGAGCTTCCCTTATCAGCCATCTAGCCATCTACCTTATGTAGCCCTATCATGGAGCTTAGGCCCAGGACCAGTCTTTGTAGGATATATACGTCAGACATATGAATATAGAATAGCATAGCATAGACCCAGTGCTTAGGATTATTAGTAGCCCCATAGAACTTGACCTTGTATGCACCCCATTTAGCTTATACTTCCATGTAGCCCTATCATGGAGCTTCTTATAGGCCCAGGACCATCTAAAACCCCTATGCTTTGCTTTGCTGCGAATAAGGATGCATCGACTTCAGGTTCCAGAAACGATTGGGAGCAACTCCATGAACGTATTCCATTCGTGCAGTGATCACGTAATAAACCCGTTTCCCCCGACTCTTCGGATTGGAACGCGGAACCGTGGTGAACCCGATCTCGTGGGGCGAAGGTCCCGGAATAATAAGTAAAATTCATGGAAGGAAGAGATGGATTTACAATGCTTGCTATAGCGGTACCGATTCCCGAACCCACCAATTACAAGCAAAGGTGTTCTAAGGTTGGCCCAACATCGGTTGGCAGCCTGAGATATTGTGATGCTAAGACTGAATCCTCTTCTCTTTCTCATCGATTCTTTCTAACAGCAGTCCAGTCAGCGTATGTAATAACGATTCGGTTTACCTTCCGCGAGCGCAATCAATGAATTACCTCGACCGATAGCTTTCTATATGGTTGAAAAAGTAGGTCGGTTGAGTGCTCTCCCGATAGCTATTCCTAAAGATCACGAACTCAAGCTGAAGCTAAAATAAAGAATAATTGGGAACTCCTTCGAAAGCTACGGAAGCATGAACACGCCGGAAGATATGGCCAAATTGGTTTATTGGAAAGATGGGAATGGAAGCTATGCCGGGCGTTGATGAAAGAGAGCGAGGAAACTCTATTCGTTCTCGTTCAAAGGGAATCCCCTTGATCTAATAATTGGTTTCGATTGCACCGAAGAATACGGCGACTTCGTTGATTAGGTGCCAGACAGGAGGGACATGGGTGTTTGTTCGCCTTCTATCCTTTTTAAGCCAGGGGTTAGGTGTGAGCAAGAGAACTTCTCGGACGAGGAGCAACAATATGCCTTTCTATTATTTTAGTGACCAATACTGGGATTCACATTATTATTATTGTTGCGGGATTCGAACCTAGTCTTTTAATAAGAAGTGGGAGGAGGGCCGGATTCACGCCATACGAGGAACACCGCTCAGCTGACGCTTTCGAACCGCTTTTCGGGAGGGATATTGATGGGACAGAATAGCGCTAATGAAGGACAATAGATTTATTACCGGGATCGGCCAGATAATTTTATACCGGTACCGGCATTCCATAGGTGCTACAAGGGGGGACGGATGGTATGACACTACTATAAACAAGAAAGGATTCATTCCGGATGGCGCCTACTAGTGCCAGCTGTATAGAGATCCCTTATCCAATACCTATAAAACAGGATTCATTCTGGACTACTGTTTCTTGTATGGATCTGGACTACTAGCCGGACCGCTAGGGACAGAATGCATAGTGGTACTGCCCCTTATACCTCTTATTATATAGAAAAGCTTGGGTTTGGACCCGGCTATAGATGGACATGGCTAGAGATAGATGGAATACCGTGGGTGCTGCTAGACGTACTACTGGGGACAGATGGTATGCGCTTTAATAAAAAAACCGTACTCCCTCACCCTACTTACTGATGATGCCCCAACCCTAGTGCTTCAGCCAGGAAGACTTTGTAGGTACGGCACCACTCTTGCTATTCACCTTTACCCTATCTTGCCTTTACTTAAGTGTTTCCACCAACCAGGTAATATGGGAGGAATCTTTGCTGCGCACCTCAATAAGGTATACGTATTTCACCTTTTAGATTTATATATTTCATATCGGGTCGAGCTTGAGAAACAACCTTCTTGTTCTATCTTCTTTAGCAAACCACCTCACTTCGTCCCTCACCCATGCCCCAAACAGCCTTGCACCTGCTTCCAATAGAGCTTTTGGTTGGACCGCCTTCCAGACAGCATTCATCAGCGTTCCATAACACTTACTTAATTAATATGCTGGGTAGATACCACTATGACTAATTTTCCGGCCGAGCTCGGGATAGCATACGATTGATTAATTTGAAACCACTGGCTATCGGTGAGAACCTCCTGTCAATGAGACTGGTTATTGGCTGATCGGCTGGCTCTGACTGGCTATGTCGGGTGGCCTACGTGTCTATCTGCTCTGTTGGGTGGTCCCTTCCCTGTGTATGTCTGTCTGCTATGTGAAGTGCTGTGGGAACTCTGATTCCGTATACGTAAGTGAGTTCGTGTGTTCGGTAGCGGTAGGGTGGAGTTCTCTCTGTAGGGTAGAGAGTTGAGTTCTTAGATTCGAGGGTAGAGGGTTGAGGGTTGAGGTATGTCTGCTATGGGCTATGACTGGCACTGACCTTCTTTCTGGCAATGATCGGCTGCTCTAGGCAATGACCTCCTGGCTTTGATGGGCTATCGGCTGGCTGGCACTGACCTCCTGGCAATGACTGGCTATGTGGCATATGAGATCTAGCAATGTGTGTCTCTGTATGGCCTTATTTCTATGTGATGTTGCTCTATGTGCAGCTATGTGAGTTGCTCTCTGTGCTGGTGATGTAGGAACAATGTGGTCCGTATAGGTAAGTGAGGGGTATGGGGTAATACTCTATCGTGTAAGGTGGCTAAGGTTCCTTCCTTCTCTCGGGTCTGGAGTAAACATGTACTGGGTGGAGAAGGAGTAAGGGGAATGGGTCAACCTCACTCACGCTGGGGGCAACCTACCACCTCATCCGTGCCCTCTGGCCGCACCTTCCCGGCCAGCAGCCTCATCATAAGATTAAGTTATCAATTCAATCCGTGGAACTCAATATCACTCGTCAGTTGTTAACATGGCTCAATATGCTCATAAGTAAGCATGGCTCAACCTCTTCAGGTGGTAAATACCATCTATCTCTCGGGTATGATTGAACGAGTCCTTCTCTCTCATCAGTTGGGAACGATGGGGTACATCTCTCTCGGTCATGAAACATGGAGTAAACTCACTTGTCTGGTGGTAAGTGCTTCCCTCTCTCGGGTAAGGTACGGGATGGGAATAAGCTACGGGACAGGACGGCACGGGAAGGGACCGAGTGAGTGAGGCACAGACATAGGGGCATTCATTGCCGATAGCAGCCAATAGTTGATGCAGTCGATCCAAGAGTCTTTGTCAATGACAAGAGGCGATCCAAGAGTCTTTGTCAATGACAAGAGGCGATCCAAGAGTCATGGAATAAAAAAAATGTGTGGTGCTTCATTTCCACTGTTCCGCTGCAGGGAGAATTGAGTCGGAAAAGTCACCGGCATTTAGGTTATATTATTGCCTGGCATCAATGCATGTTTGAAGGGGAAAGCCCACTACCAGCCGTTGGGAACTTAAATCTTTCTATAGGTAAGGAAGGAACTTGTTTCAGTGTTTACGATCCACCCTGCCAATCTAAGCACTTAATACCAGAATCAAGAAATGAGATCCGCTGTCTCGTCGCATAGTAAGTTGTCTCCTTGACCCGACACGTAGATATCTAAGCGATTGAAGAGAGAACGCCGATTCGTGCTTATAACCAACAGTCCAGTAAGGAGAATTAGTTCAGTTCCGGAGTCTTATATACATATATAGATGGCACATGCGAAATCGAGATTAGTTTACCATTCACCCGATCTGTACTGATGATTGCTTCAGAGACAGACTGTGATTGGTGTTCTGATGCGCGAATTGGCCCGGTCGGTCCACTCTGGTTCAGCTCTTGACCGGACTGGAATAAGCTTTGGCCCAAACCAAATTGGTTCAGCTCTGACCCCGAATGAAGTAAGCTGTGCCCCAATCTGCCTGCGCCCCTGCACTATATTTTGAGAATAATAAGGATGGATTGATCCGAACGAGGCAGCTGAGGAAGGAAGGTGTTCGCAACACCAAAGCCAGGTCCACTACTTGTTTCATGGTGCTCGCCACTCCAGTAGATTTCAACGCTTCTATTTGTTGCTGTTAGGGCCAAAAAAACCACCTGTCCTGTCGTCTATGTTCAAAGCGATCTTACACTTTTACTAGAAACTATCCCCGATTTCAAACAGAAATCCCTGTACACATGAGATTTAGTTGCTACATAATCTTAAAATGTGTAAATGACCATGCAGCACCTGATAAATAAACTTATGCATTACTGCAAATATCCTCCTTGCATTATCCAGTGGTCAGAAAAGGTAAATAAATTACAATCGGATCATTTGCCGAGCGATAGCGAGGTTACCCTCTTCCTTCCACCGACCACATGTTGGAAGCGGGGAGTTCGTTCCTAATATTTGAGGTCGAGTAATTGTACTTGACCTTTCAATGATGTGCTTCAACTTGTAAAAAGATATATAATAGACTCGACATGATTAGTTAGTGAGACTCGACCTTTTGCCGTTGCATTTATGCACTCGCTGACCCATTAAGCCATTTTCACGAACTTCTTTTAACATGTCAAATAGACTCGATCTTTATTGCTCGACCGATGAATCAGATTATTGTTCTATCTCGACTGAATCAAAGCCCTAGGTTCAATGCCCGTGAAAGAAATGCTGTCGAGGAACTTCACCCAATGTTAAGGTGGAAGTATAAAGTTCATAGGCATCCGGAAAAGAACCTAATATTCTAGTGAGTGGTCGGATACAATTGAAACTGACTAGACTAAGGATAGACCTTGTTATTTTCTTCGGTCGAGATCAATATTTATAGAGAGAGGGCAGATAGCTAGCATTTTACTAAAAACGCCGGCCGTTTGAGAGCCCCGGCCGGTCGAGACCTAGATCAGTAATTTGGTCGTTATTTCTTGTTTAAAAAACCTTTCCATCAGTTGCTTGTCTTTTAAAATGCGATATAGATTTCAGACTACGAGAGTAATATTTCCCCTATATAATTACCATAAGGTCCATTCAATAATACAGTCATTGGAGGTTGGGGAGAGGAGGGGCATTTAAAACCCATTTATTGGTTTATATTTTGTTTCTTTATCCACGGCAGGGCATTGAAGCTTCTTGTTTTTATTCGGTGTTGAATCCTTCCTTAGAAAGATTTATTATTCAAGATCGAGCGGCACTAAAGATATTCATAAAGTAGCATAAAATTATTCCGAAAATGATTCAGATTATCTCATTTGGTTTTTGAGAATGTCAAATATGCTTTATTTTTTAATATCATATTTCCTACTTATATAATAGCGACTCAGAGTTAGATTGACTCTACCAGAGAAGATAGAAGAAGATAGAACTATATTGTCTCATCTCTTATCTTATTAGGGGGTAAGCTACCATTCGTTTACTAAAACGCCGTGGTTTCTTTTTAGTTTACGGTTTTTAGGGGAACAACTCCTCCACCAAAGGGAGGATTTTTTTAATTGCTTATCCAAGCTCAACCAATTCGCAAGTATCACCGTGGCCTTAGAGACTAATGATAGTGGTTTATTTCTTGCTTTAACAGCGACAGCCTTGTCACCGCAGCCATACACATGCCAACCTTCTGAGTTCGCAAGCAAGAGGAATGGAAGTTACGCGAAGGGCACTGCAGTGCGTCAGGTTGTTATAGGAAGGGGCATTCGTATCAAGGTGGAACGGGATATAAGCGGAAACGTCGTACCCGCCTTCTGCCGCTCTATCAGCAAAGGAGGCAGCTAACGTAGTGGTATTCGCCTTTGCAGCTCTTCCTGAAGAAGCAGCTCTGGCATATCTTTCAGCTAGTTAGCTAGCTGTTCTTGCTGCAACTAATGAAAAGTAGAACCAAAATTGATAAAGATGATATAATTGTATATTCCAAGGATAGGATCGCTCCTGCGATATACCTTAAACAAGTTTTTTTGAGATGTGGAAAATAGGGGATATCTCTGAACCCAAATAAAGAAGCTTTTTGGTGTGGCACACCGAGCAAAACTTTTTGGTCCTTCTCTAAGAAATCAATACATCTTTTAAGGTTGAAGGAGCAATCCAATCATCAATCCCAGGAGCACCAGTTTAATCAGCCCATAAGCAAAAGGAAGCCCAGCAAAGGCAGTACAAGGATTCCCATAAGCATAATTTGGACACGGTTATTTCAATTCTTGAATTGGATCATTCCCGACATCATTCACGGTATTATTCCCACTAAGCATAATTACCAGCATAATTTCCCATACTGGCATTCCCACACGACCATCCCATCAGCATTCTAGCATTAGAATCGGCATCATTCCTGGCATTATTATTTATAGCATAATTTAAGCAACAGTAGTACAAGCCAAGCCCAAAAGCAGTCCCAGTCCCAGTCCCAGTTCCAGTTCCAGCGCCAGGCCAAGCAGTAATACATTCCAGTGGTAACACCAGCAGCACCATAACCAGATAGGACCAGCCCTTACTTTATAAGGTCTATACCTGCCCAGATATTATAAGGTACATCGTTTAGTTCAGGTAGGTAAGGTACTTACCAGCTAGTTATATTAGTTTTACTCACTAGGTAGCTAAGGTGCTTTAGCCATATAAAAGTAACAATTTGAAAGGAAAGGGTTCTATCCCTTGCATTGAATTACATGGATTTCACCCGCAAATAATCCAATCCAGAGTAAAACTGTGCAACGTGATATCAATTTATCTTAAAGCTCTTTAGGGGAGAGTAAGCGCCAGTACCTCAGCTATCTATCTAAGCAGCCGGGTATATTATTCTATTATTGCTAAAGCCTTCTTACATCAATATATAGTAGCATTAAGTAGGAATAACCCAAACAATTTAAGTTCCAATCCTTATTTCCGGGGCTTGTTTGTTACCCGGCCATTTTCCGTGGGCTCATTGAATTTCACGCCGATGTATCAGACATTTGCTATACCGCTGGAGTTCATTTCTTAATATAGGGATAACTAACTGGAGAATTCTTCGTATTTGTTAAAACGTGGGTACCTCCTATTATTTCCTCTCTCCTCCCGATAGTAGATAGGAGTACCTATTTTGTCTAGCCGGGTACTTTGTTTCACACGTGAGGGGGATAAATTCCAAAAAGAGTTAGGCTCCCATGTCTTCTTCTGCCCATCTTGACGCGCTGATGGCTTGCGCGCAACCAGATTCCTTCTCAGCCACATGATGCGGTGATGGCGAACCGCCTGCTCATAAAGTTGATGGCATGTCCCAAGTATGTTGGGCCTTGCACCGAATATAAAGGGTTCATCTTCAAAGGTAAAATTTGCTAAGCCGGATAGCTCCCCTATCTACTTCAAATTTTGAACGAACTCCAGCTCGGAAGTGGAAAAAGAATATAGGGGGTCCAGATAGCTGGTAGAATCGCGTAAGAGTCGTTCCCATAGGAAGCAGAACTCCGAGTATTGCGAGATTACTGGGGATGAGGGGCCATATCAGGACTTAATTTATGGACCTTATTCCTATGGTCAATCCAATGATGGATAAAAAAACGAATTATTATTGAAAAAGGTTAATTGCTTCAGGACTCCCCAACAGGTCTTCGCCACTAAGCAGTCGATATAAGGTTATCCCTGAATCCGACCTGGCCCATTTATTGTTTAAGACTGTGGAGGAGCTGTAATTATCCATAAATCTGCCACCTCCGCACCTTGCAAGTTAGATAAGTTAGGGGTTGTCCAGAAAACATTTATAATTGATGTAAGATGCCTGAATACTCCAATATGGTCTACGTCCATAAATGTTTGTCCCCATAGGCATAATTGATGAGTGAATTTACCTACCCCATCGCTACTCAGTTCCCTATTTAGTAGAGCCTGAGCGAGCCATCTCAAAGATTCCCAGTCTCCCCTATATCTGCTTCCGATTACGGTTTTTGGTAGCCTTTATCCCGCATTCATATAAGGAATCTATTCATTAAGTTACCAGACTTACACTGACATTATATTGAAGTGTCAAGATTAGCTATAGCCAGCAACAGTAAACTTAGCTTTTTTTCTCTACTTGCTATAGCTCGATAATATATATCATCTTGACTGATCCCCCATAGAAATACGGCATCAAGACCACCCCCAACAATATCTTCACAGATAGCATTCAAACCCTTATTAAAAAAATGAAAGAGTATCCATTACAAGGCATAGGATGATGGGTTGGCCAAGCCCTGCAGAATCAATAAAGTTGTGTAAGCCAAATAAATAGCGTCCTATGTCACAATTTGGAAAAAGAGAGGAAAGATACCAGTATCCTGAGCTCTCCCTCCTCCATAGGTCTAAATAAGGTAAGTTTCCATACAACTATAGATCGTGTTGGATAAGGATCCGATGATCATCTTAGATTTGTTTCTTTTCTATGGATAGGATGCATCATGCCTTCCTTAGACTCTTATGCTGCTGGGTAGGTGTGTGATCCAAAAGAGTCTACAGGTGGTATTGTGTTGCTCCAATGCTTAAGAGCTTACTTATATCTTTATTTATTCAGTGCAAGTACCAATGCGCTAGCCAATAACCAGATTATATTATTAGTTAGACTGGCATAATACTGTAGAAGAAATAGGAGGAACAAAATGGTTTAAAAGAAAGGACCATTCTACTAAGATAAGAATGAGCATCATTTAGTTATTCTCTACCTAGGGCTTTCTTGTTGTTGGTATACCCTGCCTGCATCCTCCTCTCCTCGCTTACTTTCGGGGTAGTCAGTGGTGGAGATTATAAAAATTATTAATAAATAGGGTCTTTCCTGACGTTTATTTCGTGGAAGGATGTAATCATCGTGGGTGAGACGCCCTAGGGTAAATCAAGTCGGTTAGAGTTAGGGCCGAAGCGAACCCCGTCCGACGGCACTAGTGGAGAGGGGCAACCAGAGTGTCCTGGGCTAATAGCTTTCCTTAACTGGTGGTAGGTGGTTTCCTCTTTCAATCCTTTATTGTTATAGATTTATAAAATAAGAAATGAGACTAGCAGATATACGACCCGGAGGTACTCACCTGAGGTAAAAAAGTGAGGTTGCCACTTTCCTTTCCTTCTAGTGTAGGCAAGGGTATGTCCAAGTCTGGTAGTACATACAAATAAGGTGCATAAGGGAGGGAAATCCCCATGGAGTGCAGGAATCCATAATGGTGGGGTAGGCGCTGCTTTGCAATATAATAGAAACTGATGTTGATATTCTCTTGATATTTATATTCTGGGGTGGGCTGTCCACAATAAAATGATTTATCCTGTTACTCTTCCTGGGACTTCATCAAGTAGTTTGATCCCTTTACTCTCTCTCTCTGCGAGCCAGTGGGTTTTGAGGGCCCGAGCATTTTACTCCTCCTACTGTGTTGGTGGGGGTTTGGTTTATTTTGTTGGTATGCTGCCCCTCATTGTTTACTGAATAAACTAGGGCATTGTGTTGTTTCTCTTCTCTCGTGGAAGGATCAAGTGTGAGGTAATAACATACAGATAAAGCAGTAAGATACAGGTTACAGCAGTTAGGTAAACCTTCGCACATATACTCTCTAGTAAAAATGAAACACAGAACCCACTAAATTAAAGCAGCTTCCTTAGTTGTACCAGTCAGCTGGCTTCGTTGTTTTTAAATATAGCACATTGTCTTGCAAAACATTTACGTTATATAACCTTACGGTTTCGACCAGCCCCGGTTAATTGGCCGGCGTCAAAGCAAACCCTTTCAAGTTATTCCTTCATCATCAGTTCGCAAGAATCATCGTCAGTTCGCAAGAATAGCGGGGCTCTTTCTTTTATTTTGAGGCTGTTCTTTGGTTAACACTGTTTCCTGGTATGATAGAGCTTACTGTAATCAACTAGAGTAGTCTTATTAGCCATAGTACTACTAGCCATACTACTTTCTTTATTTATTACTTGCCGTAGTCTTAGTCTATT
>Ga0233342_1000231_pt1 | contig 17291 bp, 7 predicted proteins | sample GEONDECOMP273_FD_180706 | JGI IMG/M metagenome (GOLD analysis project Ga0233342, IMG submission 180706) | Leaf litter microbial communities from Shasta-Trinity National Forest, California, United States - GEON-DECOMP-273 | ecosystem: Environmental > Terrestrial > Plant litter > Unclassified...
AACCATAGACCTCGACCCTCGACCTCTACACTCTACCTCGAAAAAACCATAGCCCTAGACCATATCCCTTGACCTCACTTATCGCTATGGAACAGATGTTCCCACCTGAAGTGCATGCAATGTTAATGCTTACTTACGTTTATTAACAATTCGATGATCAGACGGACGCTACAGGCAGGGCTATACGATTCATTCCACATAAGCCTAGAACTTAAGGCCAAGTCCACGTGCAACCACCAGTCCACGTACACCAAGGCCACAAAGTCGTTCCAGTCCGCATAAGGCAATCAGTACGCCCAGTTAAAGTAAGGAAGGAAACCAGGCCGCATAAGTACGCCTACCAAGTACATGTCCACCAAGTACACCAAGTAAGGGCACCCGCCAAAAGACACAAAGTTAGGCCGCCATTAGAGAGAGTTGCCTAGCACATGGTAGTGATAGAAAAAGTTACCTAGCATGTGGAGAAAGGAAATGGAAGTGGATCGCTTGCTTTTCTAGACTTGCCTGGAGTAAAGCAGCCGGGGTTAGAATGGGTGTTACCGGACGGGAAGGGGCGGCACACCTGGAGTTACCAACAGCCACAGTGGATCCTACCTGCGCCATATCCTGTTGGAATTACTAAGGTGCTTGGGATTTTCACCGAATAAAAGAAAGGGGAGGGGTGTGCCTCAAGGAGGGCGGCGGATGAATGAGATTTGTGAGCCCGCTCATTGAGTGAGATTGATGGTGAAAAAGTGAATTTTGGAGATGCAAAAAAAGTGAGGACTGCGAATTTTATATGTAATAACACTAGTGCTTATCACTTACATAATCGCTTTACCTATTCCTTTGGCGAGAATCACTTAGTCTATATATGTAATTATGCAAGCACTTTTCACTTACTCACTTACTTACTTGGGGTTTCTGCTCAGGGCAATTACGCATGAAAATAAAAGGAACGGGTACACGAACTAACAATTTGAGTGCTCTCCCTTAACAATCATCATGGCTACCTCCCTCAGCTCCCTGACTGTGACTCCCTTCCTAGCGTGAATGAAATATCCTAAACAGGTGCATTGTAAGTAACTCCTATTTCTTTTTAGCATTGTTCCGAACCGTTAAGCCAAGCCAAGCTAAGTATCCGGGGATCCAAGCTGAGTATCCAAGTCCAACCGATCAACCCAACTGTGCAGTCTATCCCAGGTAGGATATAATTTGTGTTCCCGTACTGTGTGCAATACTGTACCGTACCGCGATGTCCAGAGCTATGTGGGTATAGGTTCGCTTAGTATAGGTTCCTTACTAGAGGTTCATACTGGGCCTTCTCGCTCATACTGCCAACAGGCTACTACGAACCTTGGATCGACTCCTGCAACTAGCATTATATACCGGGGACTATGACTCTTTCTTGGATCAACTCTTAGATTGACTGATCGAGTAGCAGCATTATTCCTTGCATTGAATCCTGGATGACCACTTGGCATGTACAACTCACTGGGATGGGTGGATTGAAAACTGATCACGTACACCAGGTGGGTACGGCTTCTTGGGCACGAACTAGAGCTTAATGCACTTAGTATAGCATCCAATTAAATGTCTGATATAAAACAATGGAGGATAATATGTGGTTAAGGCATTTGAAAGCTACTTAATAGAGCATGGTATCTCTCGGCATAGATATGTACCTTAAACACCTCAGTAGAATGGTGTTGCGCAATGGAAGAACCAGACTTTGGTATAAATGGAATGGTGTTTACTACAGGCCAATTTCATTTTGAAAAAAACTGGATCGACTGAGTATTGAACAGGATTCTAAATTGAATCGTCGACTCCTTCGGCTTAATCGACCTATAGTCAAATTGATTTAGCAGAATTGACTACAAGTATACAAGTATTGGGACCCCTGCTAAGACTAGTTATTCTAATTTTGGTACAGGACACATCTTAAAAAGGAATGTTTTTATTCCCGGATGGGTGGAAAAGACAATTGAAGCTACTGGTTTTGATGTCGGTGATGCCAACGATTTCAAAAAGAATATAAGTCAAAAGCAGTGTGGTAGTGTTGATTTAATGACACATGTGCTAGAGGCACGTGATCCTGATACATTTGCAGATGCACATGGTTTATCTAAATGGGAGAATGCTATTACTTAATAGTATCATTCCTTAATGAAGAATGCAACATGGGATTTTCTTCCTCGGCCGCAAGGAAAGAACATAGTGAAGTTTTTATAGCTCCGTAAAAACCAAATTTGAATTAGAAGGTGATGTTTAAAGACTCTCCTATGCTCTTTATAGTAGGGAGTAAAGCGAAACCCAACCATAGAGCCCCTCTTTTCAACGCCAATAACTTAGGGGTGAGGTAACCTTTCTCTGTTCTCCTATGCTTGCGAAACCTGACCTTGGGAAGGTGAGGGGCATGGCATGCTTTTGGGGGTGTTTCAGTCAGGATGGCTGCCTTACAAATGTTAAGTCTTTACACAGCCTCTGACGCTGATTCACCGCGGGCGGTAATAAAAGTAAAAGAGGAGCTTACAGCATCTTGTATTTTTTACCCTACCAGCCTGCCATGTAGCTGGGGAGTTCCTTCACCCATTTACTTATTATTACCAATTGACTTATTATTATTACGAGTCCAATTATTATATGTGAGTAAAGGGACGTATGAAAGGGGAACCGGTCTTAGTTGGTTGGGGTAATCGTCCTGATTTAGCTCATAAAATACGCTGCCTTTTGTGGGTTGTAACTGAACCCTTTTATATTAATCAAATTGGTCTTGCAGTCTTGAACGATTATGCTAATAGTACACATACACATACATTTACCGCCTTGTTGTCCCTCTTTCCTTCTCTTGGAACGTAAACGCGCCGGCCGCCGCTAAAATGAATAAGCGGCTGTGCAGTGTAGTTACGCTCACGCGATTATGTGAGGCCTTTCACCTCTTCGAGCCAACTAATAGTTGTGGGTAGGAATTATAGGGATTCCACTCTTGCTTTGTAAGATATATGCATATTGTATTCCAGCCCCAGACCAGATCCCAGAAGTCGGTGGAGGAGAGAGCAGAGCAAGCTCAGGCATTGAAGTTGAGAGCAAGCACAATATAAAACAGCTTTGGAAGCACGGCGACCAGTAAATACATAGGCAGGATAGGCATAGGTATCATTTGGCTGGCTAGGCGGGTAAATTCACTAGTGGAAAGGTAGCGTATCGGGACCTTCCCCTATCCCAAAAGAGAGGTGGCCGAAGGTCCTACGGTGCTTGTCCGCATCGGGCAAGGATTCAAAATGGAGCTCGACCAACGGGAGAGGAGGCTCCGTTTATTCCTTATTCTCTATTCCCACCCAACCAGAGCTAAACGCACGCCACTTGAATGAACACCGAATCTAGCATAATGACATATATAATTAATTCCTGGACACACCGAATCGCCGTGTTATTCCAGTTTTATTCCATACCGAATCGCCGCGTTATTACATATATAACGAATGAGCAGCCCTGAGTATATAAACACAGTCAAATTAGGAACGGAGTCGCGAAACCAGAACTCCCCTCTTATTCTCTATTCCCACCCAACCGTGCTTAAACAAGCCCCATGGGAAAAATAACGAACAAGAGGCATACATGCAGTAGACGGCTCCCAAACGGAACCATTTATAGGCTGACTCCACAGTTGAAACCGATAAACTAATCTTTACCGGTGTCGGGCTAAGGTAATACTTTAAAACATCCCTTCAAGCCTTATTATCCCTGTCGTAGGTGATGGGCGTTCACATGTGCGAAGTCTGTAGACTGCCCGATTTTGACAGAAAAGGATGAGGATTTATTATCCGAGGGGCAGCGCTTTTTTAGGAAATAGAACCTACCTTTTCAACCCTGCCAGTTCCCTCGTGTCTAGGCCTATGCTATACCTTCCAGTGAGTTGAACAGTGCTCTGATTGATTATGTGCTGGATAGTGCCACTTATTCTATCGATGTAACCTCGCTTGCCACGTGCATCTTCTTATCTATTTGGAGCCACCGACATTAACCCATCTTGAATGTGATTTCTGATATCATCTTCCATCCTTAAAAAAAGTACCCATGATTAGGTTTGTGTGTGCACTCTTATCATCCCCCAGTTAGGCTCCTTATATTTATAGTCTCCAAGTGCTTGTGTTGCCAGATTTTTTGCTATATAAGCCTTCATCGGTCGGCTACTGGTTCTTCACCATTTCCATTGGTATGTTTCTGAAAACGACTCCGGTTGAACTCCAGAACTTATAATCCTTGATTCGACCCGACCCCACGCCACCATTACAACCAAATGAGAAGAGCGTGGGATGGAGATGTATTAGCCAAACCCTTCTTAGTTCCCTGAATAGGCATTGGCCATGGCCGATACCTAGCCCCCTATCTCCCGGAAAGAGCGGGTTTACCGATCATTCTGTATGATGGTAACGCTGGGTTTTTTTACAGTGGTGCCATCCCTAGCAACATTAGGAGCTTGGGATGGGATGGGATGGATAGCTTGTGAGCCACTGTTATCCATGGGTTTATAAAGTAGTAGCCTAGTAGCCAAGGATGCCACCAGAAAGAAATAAGTATAGTAATAGTGTGCTACAGAATGTGTGCTACAGAGCTAACAGAACGTATAAGAAGTTCTATAAGTTCAGCGCTATCAGTGGCCCGGTGCTATCATGAGTTATCACAGAGGAGTTAGATGAGTTATCACAGGCAGGAGGGGAAGGGTGAGGTCACAGGCAGGCGAAGCCGGACCTCCCTCCTCTTCTTATTCTCTAATACCCATTCCATCTATCTATCTAAGCAGCCCCTATCTCTACCCTGCTGCTTCCAAATGGCATCACCACACCCCCTATCTCTGCTTGTCTATAATAGGCCCCTTATGAATGAAACTCTGCTTGTCTATAATAGGCCCCTTATGAATGAAAGCCAACGCCCATTCCTAAGCCCTCTATCCTTTCTATCGTAGCCCGATATTGAGAATATCCGCAGTTGTGCAGGTGAATGTGAATGCTCCTACTTAGTATTTCCTATCCATTAAAAATTCGAGTTATTAGATATCCCCCATGGTAGAGGAAGCAGAATCCCCCAGCCCGTCCAACTACTTACCCTCCATCCGTTCTGGACCTTTCATTCCCTGGCCCCGTTTGGTTGAGAAAGGTAAATACAAAGATCTGTAAAACCCCTCTCCCTTTGGTCGAGCGACTCCGTCCCTGAGATCGGGCTTCTTCTCTATTATTTTCAATATCTATGCTTTTTTATCCCACCCAATACCTTTGGAAACTTATTGTAACAGACAGCCCTGAACAACCCCATTTAAACCTCCTGTAAACCCCCTTAAGGATATTTCTATTTGTATCAGTACTTTAGTCCATTACTTGAAGGGAAACAGAAACCTATTATTTACTTATGGGAAGGAAACAAATACTTACCGTGATGGCCCACAGAAGTAGCTATTTAAGTCCAAAGAAGTAGCTCCACCCCGGAAGATGAATACCGCCACCACAGCAAGCGAAGCAATAAGTACTTTCCCAACGCCAGCAAGCAATAAGGTAGGAATTTACTTATTTGGTGTAGTAATTTATTTCCCGTTACGTCTTGAACTATTCCAAGGTTCCTTAACTATCAATGAACTTTTTCAGGAACTATATAAGGTTAGTACACAAACGTATTGCGGGAGAAAAATACCGAATTGCTAGGGGGCAAGCTGTGGGGCAAGCCTTATAAATTCCTCAACTATTCCAATGAAGGTTCGTCTCATCTGCCTTCCTTAACTAACCAAGGACATTCCTTTTCCCGCTCGTCTCGTCTGCTGCAAGCCTTACGTCTTTGGTAAGGGGATGGATGGATATTTAAGTAAGGATATATTTGCTAGCTATGCCCTTCCAAATATGGATATCACATAACACTAACCAACCATCTTTCCTTACCCCCTTCTCTGTGTAAACTTCCTGGTCCCGGATGCTGGGCTACCGTGATTGCATACTGAAGAGATGTAGAGAGTATAGCGCTCTAGTTTCAAGTTCTCCCCTTCGTGGCAATGGCATGCATCAACGGCACCCATGATACGTGCAAATTAGCGGCATTGGGTTCCCCATATATTCTGGCCATACACATAGCCAATATTAGATATGGCTCTCTCAGACAAGCGGTAGGATATGGGTTGTCTTCTACTCTGACCTTTAACCTCTTATCGGGCACTCACCAACTTTTCAAGACTTGGTACTGTAAAGTTTGTAGTCAGATATCCATTGCTTGCTGTACGTCACCTCCACCCGCGAAACTTGTAGTATCAATCTAATGCAGACGGTTGGAAGCTGGCGATTGCTTTCTGCTTGTCTGTAGTTCTTATTACTCTGTCTTCTAGGTTTAATTTAGGTATGAGCCATGTAATTATATCTGCGCACGGGAAGGGAACACTGCTGGCCTTGCCGCCACCGGTGTATATCAGATCTCTTTATTTGTACTGTAAACCTATTGGTCTGCCTGTATCGTAGTGGGGGGATACTGATCATCCCAGAACATAGTAGATATGTCCCCCCACTGATATGATGTTGACGCCTGTGCGTCACTGTCGGTGTCTCCGTAACAGGGTTCACCCGTTTATTCTCATCTTCGTCAACGGGCTCTGTCACCTGATCTTTGCCCTTGCGTCGGCTCCTCTTAGATTCCATTTCACCTGTTTATAAAATTCCTCTTCGGCAGAAATTATTATGGCTGTTAGCTTCCATCCACACATTGAAAGAAAATGAGCTTTAATCAAATAAAAAAGGCAATTTATGTAGCGTGTTCCTAATAGTATAAAGTAAGGCTTACTGGGTTGAGTAGGTGCCTAAGTATGGTTATAGTATGTTTTGATAAATGCCTGCATACTGCCAATAATGCAACAATGAGATAACGCGAATAGTTACAGCCTGTTACACACCTAACGGATGCACGGGGTATTCGTGGTGGCATACACAAGCATAATCCTTGACTACTATATGTATAATGAGATACCATAACTGTATAATGGGTGAGTGAGTTACAGCTAACAGGGTAAGCCAAGATTTGATGCTTATGTTTTAGTGAAGACAGGGGAAGTCGCAGCGAAGAAAGCACCAAGACCACCGGATGCAGTAGGGGCGGAGGCAAAAGCAGTTTACTTTATTGCCTAATATTTTCTTGACCGAGTAAAAACAGTAGTTTGAATGCTATATTCTCTGGTTCCGGATCCTCCATAGCCTGTTGAATATCCTTAGCCCTTAACCGCCTTAGGAAAAGCCCAGGACGAAATAGTGAACAGCTTACGAAACACACGCCAAGGCACTGCCATTAGATAAAAACCAAAGCGGAGCGTAACAATTAGGCATGACCCCCCCCAACAACCGGTCGCCATCACACACGGGACAATCACACGGAGCCAACGAGATAGCGAGCATAAAATGGGATACCCACCAAATCCATAAGTCCCTTGGTGAATGAAGTCCCTCCCTATCCATTGCATACCTATGACGGGTTAGGGCTTACCTATGTATGATAATTTAAACTTTGCTAGGTCCCAGGGAAATGAAAAAGGAGAGTGAAACAGGTCAGTTATAGATAGAGGGTGCTTTCAGATTGACCAACCCCTGAATACATCTTTTTTTGGATCCACCGGACCAACCAAAACTGGTGCCTTAATATGGGAATCTTATTGCTGCGCACCTCCTTCTGCACCTGCTTTATAGGAAGGAAAACCAGTAGTGGGATCGTCAGAACTTCCTTTGTTAATACTCCCAGAACTTATGGGATCAATGGGGATCGGCACTTATATTATATTTATTTATTCAGCTGTTAGATAGTAAGTAGTTTATGGATGCTACCAACAGTTGTGTTTATTACCCTTTCAATACAGGCCAGGCTAACAGACCATATTAGATTCACGGGCTGGGCTTACCAACCAACCAACCACTTGCTTCAGGCAAATATGCTTTGTGGGTACGGCACTTACAACCTTTACTATGCTACCACCCACCTGCCTGCTTCACCAACCTATATTTAGTTACTCCTTACTCCACGTTAGAAATGCCCCACACTCACTGCCTTGTCAGATAAGGGCTTCCATAAAGATTCATAGGCCTGGAATCACTGCTGACATAGGAACTTTAGATGCTGCAAGGATTCATGTTTTGCCATGCTACTAACCACCTGCCTTTACCCCATATGGAATCCAATCCATAGGTTAGGGAAGCACTTTTCGCCAGTAGCAAGTATAGTCTCCAGAGGCGAGTACGCGTAGAAGCAAGTCACCCTAAGTTACTTATTGGGCGGGGGCTCATTCCATTGATTTCAAGCCAGATCCAGTACATAATTACATAGCCTTCGATCAGTCAAGGCGCAACAACATTATATCAATTCATAATACTAGCCTAGTATATAAAGAATATCCAACTGATAACCAACCATATAATAGGGAGGCCTATTTATACAGATGTGCCCAAAGGTGGGAAGGTATATTAAAAACCAGCTGTCAGCCTACTTACAGTTATCTATTTATGACCCAGTTTATATATATTCTTATGCTCCAGCCAGGTGTATTCAGTCTTCCACCACTTGGCTCCTTGATCACCCCTGGAATCCCTCCTGCTATCCTTGTTCTTGTCTCCCGCTATCATTGATACTAGTTTTTACTACTAACCGGTCTTCATCCTGGGTGACGCAATTCATGTTTTTCTGTTTGCTGCTCTGGCGCCGCCATGTATTACATTAAAATGAAGGGGGCCCATCATCTCTGGGACCATCTCCAAAACCTTGCCTCTAAATTGAAGGGGCCCTTTGCGGCTCCTTATAACATTCACCTACCAAAATGTTCAGTCCTGCCATAGATACATTTGCTTGGTCATGATCTGGTATCTTGGGGCGGGTCTCTTGGACAGTTGACCAATTGACTTCATAAAAGTTGTGGATTCATTGCAGCGCAGTGTATCGTTCCAGCGCAACTGGCCTGAGCTGACGAAGTTGTATTTTTACTTCCCGGGACGACTGGAATAGGCAGTCCAATTCCTCGTCAGCCTTCTGTATTTCCTTCAGTTTGGCCTCCTTTTGGGTTGGGCATCACTCTATATCCTAGGTTGAAGGCAGTAGTAAGTTCAGGGGTAAGTATTAGGTTTTCTGATCCCGTCCTGCTTCTAATAGAAGGGTGGTGACTAGCTCTAATGTCTATCCAGTATTTCTGGCTTCATCAATTGGTAAGGTACTAAAAGGAGGAGTAATAAAGTAAAGGGTAAGGTGATCCGATCCTGATAATAGAGTTACTAGTGGTACCTCCTAAGTGCAATCATTTATCAAGTGGTCTAGGGCTAAATGTCTAGTTAAGGTGGGCAGGTAGTAAGGTAGTAAGTAAACACACATACATCAGTAAGGGGTAAGGTGATTGTTGTTTCATGCCATCCATACTGTACTTATTTTACAGGTGGAAAGCAGCACTCCATGTCCTTCCTAGGGTGAAGCTATTAAAAGAAAGGGAAGGCCGGTTTCATCCCGACCCACTAAGAGGCAATAGCAATAAAATAATTAATTTTACAAGCAAGTGTTTGAGGGTTCAAAGGTATAGGTCTTCCGGTGGTTAGCTACTCGTAGTAGGCATGAACTGAAAGGCAGGTAGGTTAATTCCTAGAATGCGGTGGATTAATAATTGTATTAGCAATTTAATTCCTCAGCAATATATAGGTAATAGGTGATACCCATAAGAATTGAAAATAGAAGGTAAAAGGGTAAAGGGATAAGCTGTATTGTATTTCTGTTCCTGGCTGGTTAAAGCAATAGGCTCAGGCATTCCAGGCATCAAAGGCGGGTAGGATAGAGGGTTACCTACAGACTAAGCAATTAATTCAGCAAGTGATATAGGGTACTAAGTCTCTAGGTGGGAGGTAGAAGGTCCTAAAATGAAAGATAAATAGGAGTGCCGTGTCTAAATTAATGAATGGTAGATGCCGCCCGTCTCCCCGAAAGGCAAAATGGTGGTATCACATACTAACTTTTTCTCTTCCTGGCTTAATTACTGGGCGTAACTCCATGTCCTAGGGTTCCGGCAGTAATCAAGTAAGGGTGAGTATGATCCGGTTCTTAAAGGGAAATAGCAATCCCTACCCATCCCAGGTGATCCACCACAAGTACCAGCTGCAGTATAAGCAGCAGCAGTAGTTGCTTTCGATTCTTTTTTTGATCCAGTCAAAGAATCTATCTGTTGATCGATAGAATTTGTCGTCAATGAATTCTGTACGTAATTACACAAATTGAAAATTTTTAAAGTAATTTAATTAAAGGCGATGGTGGCTCTTCCTAGGAATGGAGTATTTTATAATGCCTCACTAGTCTCCTCCGGCCAGGACAATAGGTAATATGTGGGACCCCGCATATATGTCCAGTGTGATTGCAGGTATGTCTGTGGATGCTGTCTGGAGGAAGGCAGTAAGCTCTAAGGGAAGCCGGTGAACGCTGCCTTGCCTTTATATACCATTATTTAGTAATACTACGTGGTGAAAAAGAAGGATTCATAAAGGAGTAAAAAGGTAAATAAGCAAAATTTTAGTTTTCGACCCCGATGGATTTCTTCATATGCCTCAGATCCCGGAAAAAATTCTTATATATGAACGCAATTGGCGAAGGTTTTGTGATCGACCGAAACCACCCCGCGAACTGTCCCCACAAATTGGTGCCTTTTTGACGTGGGGATCTGACTAATCCTTATTAGTGATCTTATCACGAAGCCAGTTTAGATCAGCCCTTTATATAAGTCATTTCGGGCGGGCTGTCTATTGACCTTTAGCCTACAGGATGACTGAAGTTTAACTAACAGCAACAAAAAAAAACAACCTAGCTGGCGTGGCATTAATCTTAACAACCCTTTATATACCGGCTGCCTCACTTACCCAACCCTTTTTTTAATTAGAAAGGCGTAGGCACTTTAATAAACTTGACTATTTACCTCGGGACTTGCATTACTTTCAGTTTTACAGCTACCAACGGACAGGTGGTGGAATCGTGCGTGGAACTGCCCTATTTTATTTACTCTTTACTCTCCCTAGCCTTTACTTACGTGCACATGCTATCCACCTGTTCTGTTTACAACCTAGAAAGAGACTGCCTGCCTTACTTAGATTGACAGCATTGGATAAGATGGAAGGAAGCGCTTCAGCATGGGTGCACGGGCGTTCATATAGAGACAGACAGCCAGCCATTCACCCGCGTTCAATAGCACTTACTGAAATAATGCTTACTATGGTACCTACCATATAACTCTGACTACTACTTTAGTCCCTACTTGCTTAGACCGCTTAGTTGTTAGATCGTCGGATCATAACTCCCGATGGATTCATTCATTACTCCCAAAACTTATTAGATTGAATGGGGGTAAGCACTTATACCAGTTGTATGAACCCTTTAGTCTTCACTTTATGTGCATGCTATCTGGGTTGGCGTATTAATAACACGTCGACTCTTGTATCGGCTCTTGGATCGACAGCATCAAGTACAAATTGAATACCAGCGTTGAGTCCTCATTGAGTCCTTCTTTATTTACATCTCCATGTGGGCACGTAAATATACAACAATAGATATTATTAATGAACAACCGGACCAGAGCTTCAGGCTGCACTGAGTATAGGTTAAAGCAATGATCCTGTAACAAGCAGCAGTGACTCGAGCATCCAATGTGACTTCATAGTGCTCTTTCCTTATTTAAAATACTGCCGTTACTACGACTAGAACTATGGCAACACCTGGCATCGTATCAGCTATTGACTATGCTCGGCAAATATAATAAAATTTATTATCTCACGCGGGTATGATCAATTGGCTATGACTTGTCTTGCTGTGACCTATAGCAATTACTGGCTATCGTTTACCTACTGGCAATGACTACCGGCTATCGGCGGCGACCCTATGGCAATGCCCTTATGGCGCTGACCACTGTATCCAGCCAAGCCATGTAGCCCAGTTGAGTATCAAAGTAAAGGGTCAAGGTTCAAGGGTTGAGGATTTATGTGGTTATGTAAAGTAATAGTAAACATCCTTAAATGACCTAGTTCTAAAATAATAAAACTTATGTGTTCCGATGAGTTGGGATTCTCGAACCCCTAAAAAATAGGTTTGTACAAAGAAAGGCAAAAATGAAATGATAATAAGGTTTTGTAAATTCTGTTCCAACTTAATTTTTAAAATATTAATATTCATCATCAGATTGCATATTTAGATTCTCCGGGGTATTGTCAACTAGGAACCGGTACTTACAGGGGATTTACTCGTTGGCTGACTGACATTGACCGTGTGGGAATAAGGGTCTCCCGGGAATAGGCTCTTGGGAATCGACATATCCTGGGGATCGACTAGTGGCATCGCGACTCTCGGCGTAAACTCCTGGCAACAAGTGGTTCTCAGCAATGGCAACTGGCTATCAGCGACCACAGGCTATCTACTTGGCACATACTAGAGCTTCATGCACTGTGACCATAGGTTCTATCAATCACTATAAAGCCCAGCCTTGTCTTAAGCCCAGAGGATTCCAGCCGACTCCAACCCTGGCTTCCTAAGTCCCGCCGGGGTATCAAGTATATAAAATAAGCCATAAATTGAAATATTCTTTGCATCCCCCACCTCGCTTACGGGCACTACCCAACTAGCGTGAATTCAACCATGTGGCGAAGATCCTAAGGAGGTGCAACATTGACTGACAATTGGGAAAATGGGGAACTCGCTTTCCATTACAGCACAAATAGAACGGCTATCTATGTCCCAGAAACCTTTCACAGAAGCAATATCCCATAAGCCATCCGTGTCACAGCCTGCCCTCAGCCACCCACAAAGAAACATATACAGCACGCGATCTCCTCTCTCGGCGGGTCTGAAGGGGTCTTTCTCTCTCGCTTCTGAAGGGGGCAAGGGTAAAGGAAAGGCAGGAGCAGGACCAGGACCAGCAGCATCACCAATTGAAGAACCAACACCGAAGCAAGCACCACTAATAGCATTTAAAACTAGAGCTAGTAGATCCAGACCCATAAGCTAGAAAGCTGTAAGGTACACTATAGATCTAACAAATTGTCAAAGCCAGCAGTTCCAGGTAGTCCAGGAGTAGTTCCGAGTCCAACAGCAGTAGATCCAGTATATTCAGCAGCAGATGCAGAAGTAGATTAAGCCGTCGGTGAAGCACTAGCCGAACTAGTAGAGCCATCAGTATAACCAGAAGCCGTAGCTACTCCAGTTGTTCCTAACAATGTGCATTCCCGGGCTCTTTCAAAAAGTCCCCCCATACCTCCCCTTTATCATGCACAACAAGCACCTATTATTCTCTTTTCATTATATATTGCTCAAGGCTGCCCGATCACCAAGCTCTTCACCTTGATCACTCAATTCAGGCTATTCAATAAGATCAGGGAGGTATAAACGTCTTTAGGTAAATAATAAGGTTGTTGTTGAAGATCATCTGGGTATTTGATAGGATCGGGGATGCCTTTCCAGATCGGGTATACCATGAAGATCGGGGCGGCGGGTAATAAGGTCTTTTAATAATATGAATCATGCTCTTCTCACGAGCTATCCAAGCCAAAGATAAGGATTCTGCAACCTATTTTTCACAAGTCAGCAGTCTTTAACGATTATTAATTAGTGGAGTAAATAGTAGAATTGATTGCATCATATTAGAATATAAATATTAACAACTGCGCAATCCACTTCTAACTCATCTGCTTAATAAACGGCTTAATAAACGGCTTATTACTCGGTATCAACTGCTTCATATACCATCGGTGCTGCTTACCCTGCAACTGGCTCTGCTGCTCGTACTGCTTAATCTGGATCTGGAGCTGCGTCTGCGACTGGAGGATTTGGATCTGTAGGGTCTACGACTGGGCGGGTCTATTTATGTACCAAAAGTCGGAACCAGAGAGCATTTGCATAAAGTAAGAACACTAAAGAATGTATGTGTAAAAAGTTGAACAGGTAGGAATGCTGGTCCTGTCTCTGCTCCAGCTACCCTTGTCTCTGCTTCTTCACCTCGATCACGAAAATCCACTTTTGGATCCGTTAACTAAATACTTCCAATTTCATTTATATAAAGGGAGTTGCAACCGCAGAAAAAATCACACCAGGCATTAATGCCCTTAAAAACCTAAATTGTATATGCAAGATCCACCATCTGCCAATAAGAGAACTTAACACGCGTTTCTTTATGGTTTTTAAACAAATCGAGCTTGGTTCCGGATGTATTCCTACATAAATCGTCTTTTGTTCAACCCCCCCCCCATCTCCTCCATGCTTATTTTCAGGCAGTAGTTCCTACATTCTGTTCTAACGATCCTAAGCTGTCAAACCATAAATAACTCGAGTAGGGTGGGTCTCATAGATGATTTCATGCAGTGAAGGTTATTCTTTACTTCCTTAAGGCAGGTGGCAGCAGGCGGGTGAGGAATAAACCGATGATTCTATAGCCATTTGAGCGCGCTGTGACACCACGCCATCCATTCAATTATGTTCAAGCCAGTAAACCTATATTTTACTCTATACCTAATACTCATACCTCCTTTGACACCTTTGCCTAAGCCATCCTTCCTTACCCTATGACATGCTGCCTATGAACGAACCTTCAGTAGAATATGCGACAGAGACAAATATTGATAACCCCTTCTTATGGCGCTATAATTTTGACCCTGCCTTTCCCAACTAACTTGGTGCCCTTTGTATTTTTAAGATGAGATCTTCAAAGGATTGGGGTACTACGGGGTGGTGGGATAAAGCCGATTGGACCATAGATTTATCTTTGACTTAATAACCATTGGGGACATAAAGGCAGGCTGGCTGTTGGGTGAAATTATTGCTTGGTAAATTCATGAGTAAAAAGGTAGCATATGGGGATGGAAAACTTGATTCTGTGAACCAGGCCTATCGCTTAAAATAAGAAGGCTTGTGGCAATCCAAGTGGTGGGTCCGGAACTGGCAAGTAATAACATTACAAGTAAAGCAAGTGAGGTTAGCAACATTTAAAGGAAGGAATGAACCGCCCGGTGGATTAAAAGCTTAGGAGATTCGGGTTTTTATAAAGCAAACCCTCATTGTTTGTTAAGCAATAATACAAGCTAGCTTGCATTGCAATTTCCCCGCAAAAACTATCCGGAGGGGTGGTATGTTCCCCACGGCCAAATGGTTCCTTCGAAGCGTTTGCGCCTCAAAAAATGGTGGCTTGCCCCCGCCCGGTTCTCCAATCGATCAATATTTACCCTTGCCTGATCAAGCAAAAAGTGCCCTACCCGTCCAGCTTTAGGCAAGAATCCCATCCGGCAACCAATTGCATTTAGCTTACCCATTTCTCCCAGCAATCCAAAATGAAAGCCAGCCAGCTCGGAAGCAAGTAACGAGACACTTCAAGTGTAAGTCTGCCTCACTTTAAATAGAAAGCTCGTAAGCTCCCTCCGTATTCAGGCACCCAGAGTTGGATGACCCGGAGGGACTCGACAAAAGGAAGAGGGTTCAACCAAAAAAACTTAAGGTTCATTACATGGGTAACTCGGGGCTCTTTCTGGTTTTATAAAAACCCAAACTAAATGCTGGGAGCAGGTAATAAATAGCAGTAGGTGGTACCCACCACAAATGGGCAAAAGAGGGGGCTTTGTAAAATCAAAGGTGGTGGATCCAGGACTGAACTTCCGGCGAGAAGAGAAAGAATATAGATATACACTTCTCTTTTCGGACGGGGGGGCTTCCAAATCACTTGCTTTAGAAAGGAATGCTTAATGGGTAGGTGCTATTTAGATTGTTGGGCCAGGCTTCGCTTCGCTCCTCTCTTCTCAGGACGGCATTACAAAACTATTCCCTTGACTTCAGAACAACCTACCCACCATATATAGACCCGCGGTCTCCCTATACCACAAACTTCATGAAGGCTTTGTTGCTACCACACAATACCTTCTCTTATAAGGACCGGATCGCTCTGTGCCTATATTGCTTCTTTTGGAAAATATTCTATTATACTCTATACCTTCTGCTGTTGCTATCGCTGTTGGTTGAACAGAGAGAGGGACACACCCATCCATTTGGAGTTTCTTATTAAAGAATCGAGTGACAATAGAAAATATAGTTGGATAACCCAGTAGTTTTATCGTTTTAGAACAGAACATGCTACAGAACGTACCAAAATAACACCACATGACGATATAGAATATTTTACCTATGTTTCCACCCAGACGCAAGAGATGTATTTGGTTTACCAAGTTTCCAACAGAGAGAGATATATAGAGCCAAGCTATAAACAAACTACCCAGAAGCTCATAGATGGGTGCAAGAGGGAGTTAACCTCTCTCTGAGTTCGAGGCAGAGGATCGTGGCTTGATGCAGTACTTGGTATTAGAGTGGTGTGGCAGAGATCAGATGAAGTTTTATTCAGTGAAGAGAAGATACTAGAGACCCTGAAGCAGATTCAGGAAGATGGACTGCAAGTACATAACCAACTGATTGTGACGAATCTGAAGCTCTTGAGTGATTCTTCTTATAAATATTTGGTGGATCCCACAGTTGATCAGATCCTAGATGTACCTGGTTAACACCAGGCAGTGATGCTTTGCCAGAAAACTAAACACTTCTTGGTTGAGTTTTTGGTTATAAGCGCATGTGGTTAGGTACCTGCGCGGTACGGAAACCAGGCCTCCGTCCCCCTAAAAACGAGGTTTAGCCTAATAAAACTTTCAAATTATAAGTTTTTATGAATTCTTTTCCAACCAACCAAAGGTGTGCCTGCGCCTTCCCAGCGGGCTTCTGCCTGTCTTTTTCGCTGCTCCGTCCGTATCCCTCCTTGGTCGTTTGTGTGCTTTCTACTCTATCTTTATTTCTGTATTGCCTGGGGGGGGCAGTGCTTATCCCCGTCCGTCTGGCCTGTTGTTGTTCTCGTTCCTGTCATTCTTCTCTTTGTGGCGCTCATCGTTGTCGGATGGGTATGGGTTCGGGGTTGGCGTGGGGGGGTCTGGTCGGTCCGGTTGTTCCGGGCATTCAGTGTCTGGGTTTTAAGTGGAGAGGAGGGGGTATTTCTTATGGTATCCTGTTTTTTGGGTCCTCATCTCCTAGTTCTTCGCATTCCAGCATGTGCTATACACAGGGGTGCCGCACTGGATTGGGAATTCGGGTTGGATGAAGGAGTATACCATAGTAGTTTTATACGCTTTGATCCAAATCGTTCACAACAAGTGAATTGGGAGCAAGAACTTAATCGGGCTCAACAAGTGAATTGCCATCAAATAACCAAGGAACTACCCTGTAAAATAGAATCTATGACTGACTGGCGTATGACCCTACCCAGCCTCTATTTAATT
>Ga0233342_1000232_pt1 | contig 17237 bp, 14 predicted proteins | sample GEONDECOMP273_FD_180706 | JGI IMG/M metagenome (GOLD analysis project Ga0233342, IMG submission 180706) | Leaf litter microbial communities from Shasta-Trinity National Forest, California, United States - GEON-DECOMP-273 | ecosystem: Environmental > Terrestrial > Plant litter > Unclassified...
AACTCCACCCCCCCCCTACTTACCCGAGTGCTGGATTTATGCTGCCGGAGCATATTTGATTGATCGATCGAAGAAGCCAGCAAGGGAAAACTAGTTGCCAAGAACTTGAGCCTTCCTTGCCCTCGGAAGGACAAGCGCTACGCACCTTGAGTTTTTTGAATTATTGCGTAATGCACACTCAGTCTCAGATATTGAATCCTTTGCCGCTGCTTCACTTATGGCCAGATCTTTTGGTTAACCCCAAATAGCTAAAATGCTCTCATCCATTATTTTTCCTTATTAAAAAAGAACTTTATTGGGACACTAGGGATCTATCTGACATGACAGGGTATCAAAGTTAGGCTTTATATATAAAATTTCCGCATTTTATATCTTTTCTAGTTATTTGATGGCTTGTAGGCCCGGTTGGACACCAACTATATTGAGGGAATAGAGGGAGCTTACACTGGTTTGGATTCTTTGAGCCTCCTGGCTAGAGGTACACCAGTTACTGGTGGCACAGGACTAGGCAGGCTGCCACGGGGATGCACCACCATTTGTATAAGCTTATATATAGTAGCAAGCTAAGAATTAGTATCATAAAGCAGTTAGAGCAGCGCTACGACGACTAGCAATACCAGGGTAATTTACATAATCAATTGAACTAGCAGCATCCCCGTCGAACCAACATCTCAATTGAAGGAAAGGAAGCCCAGCAAAGGCATAAAAAGCAGCATCAAAACAAGCAATCTCAGTATAATTACCAATATCATTCAAATAAGCATAAATCCCGTAGCAGTTCCATCAGCACTAGTTTAACCAGGATTCCCAGCTTTCTAAGTTTAATAATAATTTGAATCAGCATAACCAGTTCAAATGGCATTGTTCCAATGAGCAGTTGAATCAGCCTCATTACCAGGAGCACATGGATTCCCACGAACAGCATTCCCAGGAGGAGCAAAAGCACCAGCACAAGGAGGACCAGCATCAGTCCCAATAGTCGTTGAACCATTTAAAGGGTCATTCCCATCATTTGCAGAAACATTTCAATCAGCAGTTTAACGAGCATTCCAAGCATTTCCAGGATCTTTTCCATTAGCAGTTGGAGCAGCATTTTAATCAGCATCCCCGCACCAGTTCCAGCGTCATTCTCAGGAGCATAATTTCTAGCCCAAGCATAAAAAGTACTCAGTTGAACCATAATTCCCAGCAGCATCCCCAGTTGAAAAAACATCAATTGAATCTGGATCCGTCCGAGCAGCAGCAGTTGAATTATCATCCCCAGCATCATAATAATTCCCAGCTGAAGCATTCCTAGCAATACCAGTTGAATAAGCTTCTTAATTCCCAGCCTCATTCCCAGTATCAGTTGACCCAGCATCCTCATAAGCACCAGTTGAAGGAGCATCAATTGAACCAGCCTCATTCAAAGTAGCAGAATCAGCACTTTCCAGAGCAGTTCAAGCTTCATTCCCAGCATCAGTTGACCACGGGCATTCCAATAAGCATCATTGAACTGGCATTATTCCCGATCATTATAACCAGCAGCATTTGCATCATCAGTTCCCGTATCAGTTCCAAGAGCCCCAGCAAGGGTAGCACCAGTAGTAGTGGTTGAACCGGGATTAACAGCCTCAATTCCAGGAGCAGTTCCATAAGTTGTTGAAAGAGCATTACGACCAGCATTCCCATCAACACTAGTTTCAATTGCATAAATCCCAGGGTCATTTGAATAATCAGTTGAATAAGCAGAACCAGGCAGACCAGGCAATATTTCAATCATAAGTTTAAGGAGCAATATTCCCGGGATCATTTCTAGCATAACCAGTCGAACCATAAGCCAGCAGTTCCAGAATCATTTCAAGAAGCCTCAGTTGAACTAGCTTCATTCCAAAGAGATTTATAGCGGCAGAAGTTGTTTAAACAACAGGATTCCCAGCTGCTTAATTTGCCATAGCATTTCCAAGAGCAGTTGCACCAGCGATTCAATCATAAGTTGAAGGGGCATAATTCCCAACAGCAAAAGCAGCATCAAAACAAGATACACCAGTTGAAGGAACATCCCTAGCATAAGCTGTTGAAGGAGCATCATTTTCAAATCATACTTGTTCAGGACCCATAAGCACCAACAGGAGATCAGTCCAGAAGGTTATTTCCGGGAGAAAAAGAAACCCAAATGCACGAGGAACCTTCATAAACATAGACCCCACCTCCACAAGCATACCCGAACGATCGCTTCAACACAGACCCGAGAGAGCGAATGAGGTGCATACTGACTGATTTGTTATTCTGCTCTTTGAAAATAAAATAAAAAGAAAAAACGAGGTGCTACTAAATCAAAGCATCAAATGGATAAGGTTCTCTAGATATTCATTATTGATTTTTCTCGAGGCCCAGTTGAGTAGTGCTCCGGTCCAAAGGAAGGAGGGCTCGCAGATATAAACCCCGACGGACGGAGAGGCAGGGGCAGACTTACATGTTACCAGGAAGGGACAGGGCGGGATAAACAGAAAGGAGCCAGGAGGTCATTGCCTAAACGCGTCATTGTCTATCATAGCTGCCTGAAGGTCATTTAGGTTGTTAATAGCCGGCGGTCATAGCTGGACTGCTCGGAATACTCAGATTTGATGGGATACTCTGTTTAGCTTCAGGGCAGGGCTACTAGGCTTGGCTGAACGGTTCGGAACATTGGAATAAATGATTATAGTTACTTACTATGCACCTGTATTGAAAATGGATGACAGACACATTGTGCAGGTAGTGCTAGTTAAGGAAGGAAGAAGGAAGGCAGGTAATATATATTTATAGCAATTAATTGACTGACTGATTAGGAAATGAATAATCTCATATATAAAAAAAAGTTACCGCTATACCTTAAAGGAAAGGGACGACTTAATTGTTGTTCTACTTAATCACCCCCGCGGCCTAATGCAGTAAGTAAAAACTCCCTTACCTCCCTTCCATGTCCTAAAGGCAGCAAGTGACTAATACTTTCCCTTCCCTATGCCAACGACGGACTAATGCTGGAAGTTTACCTAGGGATCTCCCATGTCCTCAAGCAATAAGTTGCCGATGGATTTCCCACGTCCTAGCTCATGCTGGATGTGAACGCCTGACTATTGAACTAACCTCTCCCCTGGAGATTACTCATGTGGCGGAGGTATTTTCATTTCCTCTCCTGTCGTCATGTGGGCAAGTGGTTAGAGCAATCAATCAAACCTGGGGATATTGAGGTATACATTCATTCCCCTTTTGATTCAAGCGATAACGATCCAGTTTTTTGTTGTTAGAGGAACCACCTACCTCAAGCGATTCTTTCAAGCGATAGCTAGAATAATGATGAGTTATTATGGCGCAATAGCGATAATGAAAATTCCTGCTCTCTCTTGTTGCACTTCCTCACACTGCTATATGATCTGTTGGTTTACCCGCCTCACCTCACCTAACCACTAGTGGGCTGTTCGTCCACTAGAAGGCTCTATTTGTAATGCCCCCCCTTTGTCTTTGTTAGGCCTCCCTTTGAAGGCCCCCCTTGGTAAGTTCAAAAATACATTTCATTGCGGTCTATTCCATAATATTTTTGTGTGTTTGATGGCATAGTTGTTCTCGCCCTGGCCTGTTGATCTGGGCCTTTCCCTTTGCGTTGTTCCCGCCCTTTGCTTAGCTTATGTGTGTTTATGTGTAAGGCATATGTATTTGAACCTGCTCTCCTCTATTACTACTTCTTCAGCTTTAGAGCTTGGTTACACAATTAGGGACGATGATGTTGTCTGCCCGGTGTACCACTCATCTCTGAAGGATTTTATAAATAAAGTGAATCAATCAAGTATAATATAAAAGCCATCTCTGTTGTCCGTTGGGAGTAAAAGGTTTATTAAAAAAGAGAATGAAAACTAGTTAACGCACCTATAAGGGCCTTATTATGGTGAATCCGCTTATTGCATCTTAAAACCGTTTGGAGCAGGCACAAAGTCCGCTTCCTACATAAAATTATAAAAAACAGTCTCATTTCACTTTAGTGTTAAGGCATATTTCTTTTTGGTTGGAAGGTCCGAGAATCCTACCTAATCGGGGCACCTAAAGATATTTTATTCCTTGTGAACTATACACTTTTATAACGTTTATAATAAGAGAACATCATAGTCGATCCACTCGATGACAGGAGTCGATTCGACGCCAAGTGTTAGTCTCAATGCCCGGTTTAAATACTCGATACAAGAGTCGATCCAGGTGGCGATACAAGTGGGGATGCCAATGCTTAGCTTTCTTTCGACTTTCTTTTTTCTCACGTCCCAATATAAATTACAATCTTAATAGGCCCTCCAACTCGACCCTCTATATTGAATTCACTTACCGATACGGAAGGAACCACAGTTACTACTCCACCTCACATAGAGTACCTAACATAGCAGACTTACACAATAAGCACCCAACATAGATATCACTTTGGAGCTATTTTCCGCTTAAGGTAGAGCCGCCATCATTGGATACATAAACAGCATCTGAAAAGGTTTATTTGGCGACGGGACAAAAATTGTGTTAACCCTATCGGGCCTTGTCTTTCTAAAATACGACGACGCGGATACTTTTTCAAATTATTGTCTTGACTTTATTAGGTTTAAGATAATCTGCTCCAAGCGTATATTGTGACTGCCCCCAAGGTGGTGCTTAAGATGTTAGCCGTGTATCCATTGTAATAAGGTCCTTACCATATAAGGTATAGGTTTGGTAACTGGCATTATAGATTTTCTATTATCCAAGGCAATATATCCTCTCTTCTTTTTATCCTCTTGGTATGAGGTGAAGAGGGCACCTCTCCCGGAAGAAGATGTGGGCTATTGATCAAACACTATAAAGAAGCATCACCACTCACTTCCTTTATTGGTGACCACCACCAGCTCCCACAAACAATTGGAACCACCTCACACACTTGGAATAAATAAATATACTGTGTGTTTCCTTGCTTGTAAAACGTGTCCTGTGTGGTATCCTCCTTCCATCCATCCTTAGGCGTACAGGGCCTTCTTTTCCGTGTGGGTATGCGGGCGGTAAAGGGTATGCAGGAATGGGTTGGTAAATGCGGGGATGTAAAAATGGGGGAATGATAATATTTACTGAATGCGGTGCTGGGGAATGCAGGCAAAATGGGATTTAGAATTGGGTACTGAAAGCTGGGAATGGTGGGTCCATTAAATTGAACCTCGATGGGAACCCTATATATTAGCTCGCTCGATGGGTATGTATCAGTTGGAACACCTCTATCCGGAATCCTCATCAATGTATAAATAAAGTCATCAATAACCTCGCCTCCCAGGAGACTAACCAGTAGCTCGCAAAGCGGCCTTCTTCCCTCAAATAATTTATTTATAAAATGAATTAATCACTCCTAATCGGTGACCACCTAACACACTAGGAATCCGTGTCCTGGGTGGTATCCTCGTTCCTTACGCGTACTGGGCCTTAAAATTGGGCAGGCGGACTGAATGCGTTAATGGGAATGTGGGAGTTAATGCTATAGAGAATGTGTACTGGTATACGAGACTGGGAGAATGCGGATTGAACATAAAGCGGGCGTAAAGCGGACGGGGCTTCCTTCCAGGGTGAGTCCTGGGCAGGTTTATTAGGTGTACTAGGTCTATCTTGGGTGCCATGGAGTTGTAGGTTTCGAGTATGAGTTAGGAGTCGGGGAATTGGGAGTTGGGAGTTGCTCGGGTCGTGAGCTGAGAATGATGGGTACGATCTCTTGGCAGAAGGTTCAGTTGTAACTCGGCTCCCCATAATACTAATCAGTTGATAGAAGAAAATTGAATCAATGCCACATATTCGTACCTCATACGTGGCCCTCCGGGTCCTCTCCCTCCACTACTTTTGGAGAGCGACTTGTATCCTATCCCCATTTTAGGAGCGGGATAACCCTAATCACCCTTCGTACTTCGGGTGATCATCGAACGGGTATTCGCTCCTATCCTGGAAAATGGGTCAGCTTTTAGCGTTCATTATATATGTTATTATCCAACAACAAATGGCTCAGCGACATCTCAAAACGGGTGCCATCGTAAGATCCGCATCAGTTCCGAAACATCCATTTATTCAGCAAGCTCGAACAAGCCAGATTGGACCGGCTTAAAGTAATTTTTTTTATCTATTAGTCTTATGCTTCCCCAAAAAAGAGCACTTCGCCAAACAATTATACCGATCGATCCATCACATCCAGTGAAACCACCACATGATAAATAACAAACTACACCAGCAGTGGCTACACAAACCATTCCACATCAGCCTAACCACCAGAAGCTGCCAGAAGCCTTTAACCTTTTCCCTCTTAAGCCGTTCACCTTCTGCCTTCATCACCAAGTCCAACAGATGGATGCCTAACCTGGTCCAACAGATACAGCCTTGAACCTTTTGCCAGAAGTCTTTAACCAGTGGAACCAGTAGTCAGTTGTCATAGCCCAATTGTCATAGCCGATAGACAATCATTGCCAGTCATTGCCAGCTGGTTAGCTAATAGTCAAGGGTCGAAGATCCCAATAATGAATGAAAGTTTTATGTCTAATAAGGAATGAAAGTTTTATGTCGGCTCCACAAAATGATTCCGGTTTCATAAGGCAGGATAGTCTGGAGTCTAATTTGAGTTGGTGAAGCAGTATAAAACGCTGCGCCCCTCGTCCAACCTGCTATGGGTTCCACCCCAATGGTTATGGAATATAGTTCCACCTTTTCCAAACACGTTCAGCAATAAGTTGTTGCCTGCTCTTCTCTGTCTGCTATGGATGACCAGTCTGGGTCTGTAAGGCCTAACCTTTGCCTGTTGTAACTGTAATTCAATGTCCAAAGGTAGGGAGAGTTTATACATCAGGCTTGCAAAATATAAGGCAGATCCAGTACTTCCAGCAATTGAAAGTGAGGTACGATAGTGAGGCAATATAATAAATGCAATGCCCGATTGGCCGGCGGCCTGTAAACTTTGGTATTATTCCAGGCTCCATATTAAGGCACCAGGTGGAGATAAGGTAAAAACCTCTTCTAAGTTCATGTATTATACTTTAATAGAAATGATATTCCACTATTTTACTATATTAGTAGTGATAAGCTAACTATGTGTAATTTATTCCTAGCTAGTCCCATGAGCAGCTACCAGCGAATAAGCTATGGGTTGTTTCCATCCATATAGTGTGCGCCAGACCCACTACTACAACAACTTATTACTTATGATATCGCATGGAGACGTTTAATCCCTTTCCATGGCAAGTACAACAAAATGCCACCTTCCTACTTCGATTTGAAATAGTACACTATTATGTAATAAATAGGAAATATGATATACTATAATACTACCACCGGAGGTCCATAGGGCTTTACTCCATAGGGCTAATACTACTAAGGTGACTATTTTGGGAACATACCCATCCTTATATATAGTAGGATACTCCGTTAAAATAACCCAGAATAACATGGTAGCTGCTCTCTAATCCGCTCTAAATCCCCTAGGAAATAGTTTCGAACCTTAGCCAATTATAACAGCAGCTTTTGAAATAGGAGCCTTGTATAAATAGCTTGGTTACACAAATATGGTCGGTTACTCAACTCTGTAGGTAACATACATACCTTCTCAACGTGTAGGCTCACATACATACTCAAGCATCATCGTGTATAAAATCATCGCTAATTGTGTAACATCATGCATCGAAGCTCATCGTGTCGCTCTCCCTCCTAATCTTGTTGCGGAACCCTCATCTCACTCACCTAATCGTGAACCCTAACCGTGTAACCTGCAATCTTGTGTAACCGGACTCAACGTGTAACTTCCAATCGTGATAATGTAACCATTGACGGACGCTTGGATCACCCACTCCTCTATGTCTGGATACACCGGTGTATTCTTCCATGGCAATAGATAGCGTGGTTAGTACCCGCCCTACCCTATATTAACCCCGGTATCGGGGTTTAACTAAATCTTGATTGATGGGAAAGATAGTTTAGTACAGTAAAAAGAGGATAACATTTTTGTAGTTATACCGTTTACTCATCAATTTAGTCCTGCCAGCCAGCTTTACGTCCCTTTGCTTGGTACGGCTGTGGGTGCCCTTCCCTCAATCAATTGAAGTTTCGTTTCCCCCAACTAACTCACTAGGTAGCTTGGTGCTGCCCTTATTTTAATATTAAACGCCAGTGCTTTCCATCTCGGTATGCTTAAATTTCCCTAGCGCTACCTTTCCATTAATAACCCGCGTTTCAATAATAGAGAGGGAAAAAAAGGTCATACCTATGAATTATCCGCTCCCAAGGCAAGAAGCAGCCCCGAATAGATGGATGCCGGATGGCGCGCAGTGACGACAACAGCCGTTTTTGGTCCATTCCAATCCTATTTTCACTCTAGTAAAATATATAATAGCACTGCTCTGCATCTATAGGAGGTAAATCTGGGATTGACCTATGGACCGGAATAAGTATCAAAGAAGGTATAGAGATTTTATCTACACCGCGGGACAGAAGCTACTGAAGCTGCTACTCCTCTTGGATCCCCTGTGTGAATTTGGGTGCATAGAATAGGACATATATCATATTATGGGATTGCTTATAGATGGGGCAGGAGTAAAGGCTTATAGGTTATCTCAAGATAGGGGTGGGAGGGGGAAAGAGGAGAGATTGAGTTATCGATTGGTAGTAGAGTTCTTGATACATGGGAGAAGCATCGTGGAGTTAGTTAGAGTTACATGTATGGGATGTACTAGAGTACCATTGACTAGGAGATTTATTGCAATAGTAGTTACATTCCTAGTAGTGACTCATCAAATAGATATAGTACCTATAATGATTATGAATATATTCACAATAAAATTAGGATAAAGTGAGGTTCACGGGAGCTTTTATTAGCTACTTGATATCATTATATAAACTTATTTGTATAAGGTAGAGGATCATCCTTAGGCCTTCAATTTTATAATTTGATAATAGGTATAGTTATGGTAGCATAGAAAATCTTGGAGGCCATCTCATTATAAGGGCACCTTAGTTAAGGTAGCCTAAGATAACGATGTATGCAAGATAGCAACCACCCACTATGTGGTCAAGGATTCATAGGTCGGACTAAGCAAAGGATTATACGGAGAGGTCCTAGGGCTATATGAAATTTATATAGGGAGACATTGCACATAGTATAAATATAGTTATGGTAGGTATTAATATTGAAGAGTATCCCTTAGTTAGATGGGTGCCATTATTGTTAGGTTATATACCTTTAGACCATGACCAGATTATAGTAAAAAGATATAAGACTGATGCATCCAGATGGCTTTATATAGAGATCACATTGATATGGTTATAGTAGGAATACTGAGATGGGATGATCTAACCATTAAAAATAAGTCTTTTAGCAAAAGAGTCATAGAGTTTATAGATAATAATGCCAGGTAGAGTATTGTATTAAGGTAGGTGTGGGTGATTATTAGAGCTAGGGCTTGATAGTGAGTCTAATATGTGATATAAAAAAGAAAGGTAGCCTTAAGATGGACATAGAGCTTAGTAGTTAAATTGCGCATGGGACCCCGAGAGGTAGGATGAAGACCTAGGCTAGGTTTGGATCCTAAACTTAAGGCATAAAACCAAAAACAAAACATACATACTCTTGCTGGCTAACGAATCTTACACTGGTCTATCTAACCTGTGTCAAGCTGAACCAATTGTTAAGCCCTCTACTATCTATAGTGTACTATTGCCGCCCCGTCAAAGTGGGATACTCGGATGTTGCCCCATTAATGCAAAGTAGTGGTCTAAGCCATCTCTAATCAATCTATCCATCCAAACTATCCTTCCAAGCAAGCAATCTCACTGCCTACTGATAATAATTCACTTCACTGAACCATCCAAGCTATCTAACCCACTACTGCTTCTCGCTAACCCATTGTCCAAGATGAAATGGTCTAACCTGAACCGGTGGCACACGAACAAGCTATCGAGAAAGAACCGTCCAATACCTCGTATCGCTCACATCCATTCACGCTAGCTTACGAACAAGCCTCCACTAATGAGATACGATCCAACCGCAGGTTCCCCGTAGGCTACCTTGTTACAACTTCATCCCTAGGAAGAAGAAGCACTATCGAATGAAAGATCCCTTGCCCTCCAATGATCTTTCCCGCCTCCCAACCATTCGATAGCAGCTACCATTTGATAGCAGGAAAAAACAAACGATGCGAATCGGCATTCGCCACACCTGTAGCTGAAGGCATGACCTGACTAATTTGAAGTTTTAATTAATTGCTTGAAAGAAACAGGTTTTATAGAGAGCCACTCTTTTTCTCGTCATAGGTTACAAAGAGCCATTTCTTCCTCATTCACTTAGTTGGTATAGCATCTGTGTAAGTTTATTTTGATGAATAAGATTGGTTTTCAAGTGAGTGGTGAGCGCGTGCATACGAAATCTTCCTTAAAGTGAGCAGCCTCTATACTTAATTTAAGGTGAGTATCTTTTATTAAACCCTTCCTTCTATTGCTTTCGTTAAAATATGGGTCATCAGGTGGGGACCAAAGCAGCATACACATTTTCTTTTTGGACCAATAACATTCTATTCAATCCAATAATTCTTCGGGTAAGAAGCGGGTAAGTTGGTAAGTAAGGCTTGCCTTTGCTTGAAGGGAACTTTACACAATTACTCAGATTACTAAAAAGGTAAAATATTCTAATATAACATTGTGTCATAATATTGTTTTTTTAAATTGCATTGTATTGTATTGATCCAAGATCCAAAAGAAGACTGCATGCCTCATAATATATTGTATTAAAAGACTGTGCATTATAAGATTGTGTTATATGGCTGAATTGCATCGACCAGGTAAGATTCATTTTAAGGAATTCCATTTATCGGTATTCTTGGGGAGGAGGATTACTTCTATATCTTTTCTATTGACTGGAACTTATTTGATGAGGATGGGATAGCACCTGCAGGGCTGCGGTAGATAGTGATAAATACATGCTAGAAAGGCCGTTGAGGCGGTTTTAAAGATTGGTTACGGTTTATCCCCCTTCCTTATGACTTGATTGGTTACGTTCCAACCCAACTCTTATGACTTGATGAAAGCGGAGCTGGTATTATTCCCCGTAGGAGGGAAAGTTGGGGTGATTCGCCCGGAGATTAACCAGCTAGAATTATATATATATGGAGCCCCAATCATACACGTTGTCAGGAAGGAATAGTTACCTTACCAGCCCCGGGTTGATGGGTTGGATGGAGGGAAGGATAGGAGCCTTACCCTTTTATTTCTACTGCCCGGAACCCTAGATACATTGGATTTTTTTACCTTTACTCACCCAGGAATTGAACCAGGAAGATCAGTAGGGGACAGTATCACTATCACTTTACTTTCTCATACTACTCACCTGCTACAAAGACTTTAGATTGAGCTGCCCTAGAACATGAGGTCTTTGGAGGGGCTGCTATATGACCCTTCCTTTAGACACTAACCTACCAGACAGAGATTCTATTTGACAGCCCTAGAACTTTTGGAGCTCCCCTATACCATGAGGTCTTACAAGTTACCTGTTTCTACTGCCCGGAACCCTGGATACATGGGTGCCATAGTTTAACTTTACCCTTTCTTTTTAACAGCAAAGCATTGAATGGAGGACATACCACTATAGCACACGATTAGATACCTTACGAGCACCTGGTTCAGTTGTTTCTTTACCTTCAGCCTCTTAGGAAACCCACTATCACCTATTAGGCACTACTAGAGGCAGTCTTGATAGAGTAGCTTACACTGATCTTACCTTAGACTATCTTAGTTAATGAATTACCGGACGGTTCAACGAACCTACACTGCCCCGGCTTCGCTTACGCTACGCCGGGATACCGTTGTTACCATGATTTATTACCAATTAGGCTTATTTATTGTACCAACTCATCGGGGCACAGAAATGGATATTCTTCTTACTCAACTATGCCATTTCCGGAAGTTTCCCTCGATAAGGATGTCGTCGAGTTAGGCTCGAACCAAAAAGAAGTACAGAGGGAATATATACCTGGCTTTGATACTTGCTTTGTGATATTATTCTTTCTGGTATTTGAAAACACCACGGAAGCAGCTGCTGAAGTGAATCAAGCAGCAGATAACAGGTCTGTCTATTCTCCATCTATCTATTCTGAGCGATAGCGAAGCATTGGCCTACCGAGACTTCCGGGTACTCGCTCTAGAGACAAGCCTTAGTCTGTACAGTAAGCCCTGGAACTACGGAACAACTTGCCTTAGTCTTAAGCTCTGTAGATAAATAAAGATCTTCTATAACTGAATGATTCCAACTAATAGAAGAGGAAATAACAACTACTTCCGGTTGTCTCCATTCAAATGAAAGAAAGTAAGATAAAACCTTTCAGATTGAAAACTGCTTTGTCTCCTGGTCTCCATTCTAAGTGCCAGAGTGCCGTTCCTCCTTCCACTAGCTAGTGCCCCCTTCCTTTCTCTGGTTTTATATGAATGATATAAATTTCCTTTCCTTTTCACTTCACTTGAATTCCCCATTCCATCCAATACCTGGCCTAATGAGAGGGGAGATTTTCACTAGTGTCAAGTGGGAGTATGGGGACCTGTATCTATTTAGCCTTGAAGTGGTAATTGGAGGTCACTCCGAACACTCCGAGACTGACTCCGAGATATTTCAGAAAAGCCTATGATTACCCTTTAACAAGCAGTCATCCAAATGAAAAGAATGGCTGCTCTCTCTCGTTGGTCCCATAATAAAAAAATAGCTAAGTTTTATTTTAACCAGTATCTTCCCTTCTGAGAAATAAGATTAGATCTTCTCCTTACCCCTCCCTAGTTGGAATGGAAATTCTTAGAATTGGCAGTAAGTAGTAGTTTCCCCTGTTCCCCCGAGGGGGTATCAACTCTTTCCCGAAGGGCATTCATTCCAATTCCCATTCCATATCCACGTATGAAATATTCTTACAAAGGGGATTCATTCATTATCGGAAGCTGCTGAAGTGTGAATAAAGAGCGGAGCACAGCAGAGCAGTGAAGAACAGCGGCTGCTTCTTTTGCTGTGGGAAACACGGAAGGAACAACAACGAGGTGGTGACACAGAACAACGGAGGTGACTCGTTTTTCTTCTTTAGTTCATATGGCTCCGAACTCAATACAGAAAGAAGAGAGCCAGAAGGTAATTGCCGTGGTCGAGATTGCCACAATAAATATCCACAAAGAAAGAACAACAGATGCGCCATTGTACGTTACTACTCTACCCATGCATGACCAGGTAGGTGCCCCAACAGAACGGAGATATGTTCGTTGACACAGGTAGGCGCATTCGCACAATCTCGTAGTTAGTTGGGTTAACTTTTTCTAGTAAATAAAAACTTATTTTAATTCGATGGTTTTTGATCAATGAAACCTCATTATTGATGGGTTTGATAAAGGCCAACTCATTGGGGCACAGAAATAGAAATTATTCTTACTAAACTATACCTTTTAAGATCATTTCTCTCTGATAACCGGGATTTCAACAAGCATTGATTCCCATCAGCTTTAGGACTTGATGGACCCAATACCCATAGTCCATGTAGCGTGAGGTGAGGAGTAGAACAAAGGTCAACAATTAGTCTTTGTTTTATGATGAGGTTCCTATTTCCCCTAAATAAAGTAGTATGGGTCATCCTTCCTAAGTGGGCAGTCTTCTTTTTCCACCCAAAGTGGGATGCTTCCTCTACCAAAGTGGGTATAGATTAGCAGTGTTAGGTGCTCCAATTGAAAAGAACAGGTATCTGCTTGTCAGTTTCTTAAGCTGCTGGCCGGTAGATTTTGTCAGAGGTGGTTTCTGCGAAGGCGGATCGAGAAAGCAAGGTTTACCACAGCGTGAAGTCTATATATGTCAAATTAGGACCAAGTAGGTTGCCACAGCAAGGGGAATAATCCATGGGGAATAAGAATCCACAGGGATGGTAATAACCCACAGGGAGGGGCCTGCTTGGATCAGCGCAGGCAAGAAGTTTGGTTGAAACAGATCTTTTAAAATAAAAAAAAAACTTTTCATTTAACGTTTTCATCTTGAGAAACCTTCAGTTTAGGGGATACAACGAAGCAATCATTCATCAGGCCACTGAATCGCGGAGTTTCTTCTTTCTAAACATGGCCAAGGCCATTTACCTACCTATGATAGCAGGGATGGGTTATCGTTGTTATTGCCCCTACTGATGAATGCTTGCCTACAATAATATGTAATTTTATTGGTACCGTTGGTTTCCTCATGTCTAATGATTGTTTCTTATCCCTGTGTTTCTCTAGGATCTGTACTTGGATATGCTACTGCTGGTACTGACTGTGTTGCTTGTATCAGCTGTATATGGATATGTTTTAGTTTATACTGGTTATGCTTAAGGAGAGGAAGAAGCAGCTAAAGATGACATTTCAAGTGATAGAGATGAATAGAGATGACTAGGAGTTTATTATTTGAGATAGATCGAAAAACTACAGAACAACTAAAGGCTTATAGATCTAGATATAGAGGGAAAGAAGAGCTTCTTGAGAGCTGATCCAAAGAGTATAGGGTGTTGGGGTTTGTTGGGCGGGTATGGGCTAAACTAAAGGTAGATAGAACAAGGAGTAGTTTTCATTATCTGTCTAATAGAGATATAATAAACAATAGAGAGTAATTTTTTTATAGAGTCCTACTGCTTTCTAATTGATTGAAGCACCACTCCCTGTACCCAGCTTAAGTAGGAGCATCCTAACCAGTAAGAGATATAGATCCATCCCTATAAGCACCGTAAGTAAATTTAGTAGTGATTGATCGAGGAGCAGCAGTCTAAACATAGGTATCAGTATCACCCTTAGTAGATCGATAGGGATAAGGCAAGGTTAGTAAGGGTAATGTTCCTATGCTCTGATATGTATTGCTTTATAGAGTTCCTAAGACTAAGATTGATGGGTGTAGGACACGACGACCTTTTCTCGCTTGAGTAGCTATATCAAATATACCAGCGGTGATATCGAGACTAAGTCCTGATGGCAGACTATCAATGATAGATATCACCCCAGTTGAGTCTTTAAGGCACTATGGGATTGATGACAATATTAAGTACTATTAAAGTTTATAAGGACACAGAACTCATATGATTATAGATAAATATGATAGAGCTATAGGGTCAAGTGATATCACTAAAAGATCAGGTAGCCATCTTTATAGCATATAGATCAAGGAGTTTATGTAGCATACATTCTCATGTGACTAGCATTAGGATAAAAGTTTGATCACGAGCTGAGAAGCTTCTAGCACTTCCTCTTCCTACACTACTAGGTATAGATACTAAGGCACAAAGTTTAGTGCAGGATGAGGAGGGGATTAAAAAGATATACCATTCAAGTCATTTTGTACCATGGATACATCTAGTCTTTGAGATATGGATAAGTAGCTAATTTTTATAGCAAGTACACACAGATATATATTTATTACGCGTGGAAGGAAATGACTATCCGAATAATGATTAGGCATGGTGTTAAATAACTGCTGGCGATAGATTCCTTGATTTACGGCTTAGAGGTATTCCTTGCTAGGTTCATCGCATAGAGAAAGAGAGGTTCATTGGAATAGGTTCATTGATAGGCAGCCTAGGATTGACAGCCTAGAGATTCATCAAGGCATAGAAAGAGATAGATTCTTTGATAGGGAGGGATAGGACCTTTTCCTTACCCGGACTGCCTTTTTAATGATAGCTTACATCACCGGACTGACCTATGACTAATTTTAATTGCTAAGACAATTGCTAATACTAAGACTCATTGCTAAGACTAAGAATACTAATCAACTAAGACTTACTCACTACGCTAGATACTAAGAGGAAGTAAGACATATACACATGGAGATAACTACTACTCGAATCATGATGGATGGAACAAATAACTTGGGATCAATGAACTTATTCAGATAGCCATTCATTACTATCGAGATCACCACATGACCATTACCATGACGGAGGAGGATCGTGATGGGACTTACCTTTTAAGATTTGATAGAGCTTGGACCTCTCCACCCATGTAAATCCACCAAGCTTCGGCCTCAGGCAATCCCTAGTACTCAGGCAATCCCAACAGGAAGAAGGACCACTAACTCATTGAACAGGCCCACGCAGCATGAGTTGCCACGATTTGCCGCCAACCATCATGAAATGAAATTACCCCGTCTCCACCGATTTGTAGGTAGTAAACTAGAACTAATAATCAGGAAATAAGATGCCTAATAGTTCCGCCTAACCTGAACTCCGTATGCTGTGGGTAGGTCAAGAAGGAAGGACTACGACGCTGCTGATGGACATTAATTCTTGTTGAGATACCGGTTTATCAGAGGGGCGAGTGGGAACCTGAGCAAGTTCGTTCTCGGTAGCACAAGGGAGAAGGCCAATATAATATAACAAAGCTCAAAGACTCTAATTCCAAGGCATCCAATACTCGGTCGGATAAGGAGGGATATGGGTCTGACCAGAGCTTTAAGAAAGGGTGTATGGGTCTAGCTCCGTCCAATGCAAGGCTCAATCCTCAAATTAGATCCTCCTAATCATTGACGATAGGGAAGGCTAAAAAAAGAGAAGGAACAAGGTACGAAGTCGCTTGTCCGCATCGGGCAAGGATTCGTCCCATTAATTGACGAGAGGTAAAATACTCTTACGATCCAAGAATATAATGCCAGGTCCTATTAATGCAAAGAGGTAAGGCTCTTAGTTGGATGGCTGAGGCAAGCGAAGCGATAAACCACACACAGAAGCTGCTCCCCGGCAAGCGCTAGCGATCAACACCCAACAAGAAGGCCGGTCGGTAATGAAAACAAGGCTATCTGATAAGGCTATGATACTCATTGTGCGGCCCCCGGAGGCACACCTGGGTCGTCGATTTTCAGTTGATTGAACTTCCTTTTATTCTCTTCTCGTCATGGGTGAAATAAAAGCTGGTTCTCTTGGAAACTTCCCTTGGGATTCCAAGCGATAGGGATCATTCATTTTCACTGTGGTATCTTTCTTCTGGGCCCATTCCTTTCTTTGTCGACAAGCGATAACGAGAATAAAATCCCTGCTCTTTATCTTGTTTCACCTTGTTGCACCCGGCCCGGCTAACTGATCCGTCTCCGTTGACCTGGCTCACACCTCATCACACTCTGTCTCCTGTTCGTTCGTCCAAATGACCCTTCTTCTTTCGAAGTCACCCTTTCCTTTGGCCCCATCGGTTAGGTCGAACCCAGCCCGGATTAAACTAGCAAGCAGTGATCGAGATATCTA
>Ga0233342_1000233_pt1 | contig 17191 bp, 5 predicted proteins | sample GEONDECOMP273_FD_180706 | JGI IMG/M metagenome (GOLD analysis project Ga0233342, IMG submission 180706) | Leaf litter microbial communities from Shasta-Trinity National Forest, California, United States - GEON-DECOMP-273 | ecosystem: Environmental > Terrestrial > Plant litter > Unclassified...
GCCTCAGGGGTGGGTATGCCTCCATCCCATTTTTCCTTTCTGTCCACTTGATTCCTGGGTTGTTCTGTATCCTGCCTTCCTAGCCTTACTTTCGTAGTTTACTGGTTTACTTCTTTATCCTGTCTCCAGTGCCTACTCTATATATATATCGTTCCCTTTTCCTTTCGCTGCTTGCTTTACTTACCACACACCTTTTGCCCCAACAACTCCACTGGACCCACGAATGAAACTAACAAAAAACACTAATATAAAATAAAAAACATGGCCACCCACACTCTGGTTATTGCTTTCTTACTTGCTTGCCTTCTCACGCACAGCTCACAAAACTCCGACACCCCGGTGATTACTTACTCGCTTGTATGGAACCCTTTGCCCAACAAATTACCATAGAAGATGATGCCCACCATACGAAACACCCCGAACGACAATATTTACCCATTCCAACTGGTTTGTTATTGTTTGCTTTTCTTACTTAATTCTTATATTATTACTCGCGGATTAAAGTTACTGCTGGCTGGTGGCCCGATTATCGCTGGTTTTATTCTAAAGCTAGCCTTTTTTGCTTAGCTGCTGCCTATACTGCTGGATGCCTCCTGCTCCTCGGTATCGATCTATATTTATTACTGTTGGCGGCACAGCGCAAGCAAGCTTTCAGTCTCATTGGCCAGTGCAAGCAAGCATAGTGGTATTTACCCAACGCTGTCCGGGTTCGAAGCTTCAATCAAGTGCAAAGAAGGGCGCCAGGGTTTCTATTCTGTCCTGAACCTCAAGGTTAAATGCTTCAATCCGGTTAAAGAAGGGTGATCACAAGGGAATTCATTTAAAGCGAGAACTATCTCCATCCATCTTCCATTTTATCGGGGTGAGAGCTAATACGAGATCTCGTCCACATAGTACGCCTGAGATATCTCTTTCCCCACTGTTCGTTTGACCAGCCCCTATGAGAGTGCATCTATTTTAATTTGAGTCATAATTAATATAAAATATTGGTTTCTTATACTTTGGCGAGATATGACTTCTATAAAGAACCGAGTCCAGAAAGGATAGTGGTAAATTAGAAGTTTTCCCTATGTTTCAATCTCATAAGAAGGGATTAAAAGGCAACTGTTGAACACATTTGGATACATTGCAAAGGCAATTGGGCCACAGGATGAGCTTGCTACCTTACTAAATTGAAATTCAATAACGTAAGAACTGTTTCTGCGCAGTTGTAGCTATTGCCAGACTTGTTCTCCCTTCGCTGTGCTGCCAGCTCTTATGAATGAATATGGGGTGCCGAAGCTAAAAGTACAAATTTCATTTTGGTCCCTCTAAATTCTTTTGAATATATAGATGAGATAGGCAAGGACATATATGCAGTGACACCAATTACTTGAAGATGCGCTCATGGATCGGGATCTTGTGTATAGGAAAACAAAAGCTTAAACAGTGCAGTGGAACACATGGATTTAGGTGTTGCAGTACTTGGCTGTGAGTAAAGAAGGAGTTATTGCCATCAAATTATTAAGTAAAAACCTAGGCGATTGAACAAGAGATCATCTATATTTACATTTTTGCTTTATGGAAAATACCCTTTGAACCTGATATGATTTTTTCCAACTGATGGTTTCAAGTTATTTCTTACTTTTTCAGAATGCCATTTCACACAGTTTCACTATGGCAGGCAGGATGGTTGGTTGGTTATATCAATTGCTTTCAGATTTGGTCCCTCGTCGCTTGCTGGGAGAGGAGAGGAACCGCTTGCTGGGATAACCCAAGGGCTTGCTGATAAAATAAGAATCAACCGGGGATGGTAAAATAAATGAAACGGGCTGGGAAAAGATGGGGGCTAGGATAATGAGGGGGGCTGGTCGAAGAAACAAGCTCTAAAATGGGGGACATCCTTGTCACCATGGGCTGGTCGAAGAGAGAGGTGGGCTGGTAAAACCCGAGGCTTCACAAATGAAACCGAGGGCTGATTGAAATCACCCGAAGAAGCTCCCGTTAGGGCAAACCAAAAAAAAGCTGTTGGCTTTCACAATTGTCAAAGCATATCCATCCGTAACAGTATTTTCTGTTTATTGTGGATTCCCAGCTTTTACTGGTTGGTAGCACCGCTCTTATTTATTCTGGGTTAGTCCTGGTTATAATCCCAATGGTATGTAGTTAGCATGGGGTAGTGTAGTTTGTCACGATAGGTAGTCGTAGGTTGTATTATTAAATAAAAGCGAAAGTTCTTCGTCAGAAGGTGAAATGAAGCAGGTTTATTCTCTCCGTTCCTCCCAGGGATATATCCGTTTAGAAAATATATATGTTTCGCCAACCATGTTCCCATGGGAGTAATGGATATGTAACTGTGAAAACACTATTGACTCCCACAACTTGCTGTTCGCTAGGGAAGAATTGGAAAACTATATCTTTTAGGGTAGTAGGACTGGCACATTAACAGATTCTAGGTAAACATATGACTTCCTTTCGGGCTATGTATTGAGATCTGAAACTGGCCCTAATATATCCCACCAAAAACCAGGCCCTCGAACTGGCTTTGTTACTTCACCATAATGAATTTGCTCCCAAAACATTGTACTATGAATACTCACTTGCGACCATTTTTGGTTATCCAACAGACCCTTGTGATTATTAGTACTGGTTCAATTGGTTAAACAATTGGCTCTGTTGCTTGCTTTGTTTCGGGTGAAACCGCTGGCTATGGATCCCCATCCCCATCTCGATATGGATCCAGATAGGGTTATGAGCGAATAAATCTACCTCTATAGCTGCTCAGCACTGTAGCTATTGTATTTCTACGCTATTCTGTATATCTGTATATATCCTTCTGTGTGTGTATGGCAGTAAGGCTCTAGCACAATGTGGCATTGAGGTAGTAACCTGTTGCATAGCGTAAGTGTCTGTCATAAGGACACATAAGTTAAGGAGCATAGTGGTAAAGGTTGTATAATGTAGGGATGTATGGAATCCATTCTGGGTCTTATATAGTTGTACCTCCCTCTTAAGATTAATAAATGAAAACGGTTGGTATAGATCGAACAGGTCCAGGTCGTATGGTAGGTAACTCGAAGGTAGGTATCCACAGTGGTGCCCACTAATGAAAAAATTGTCTCATATTGTCAAGGTACTTTCCACTTTGATCTATTTACTTCATTTACCCTACTTTGCCTTTATTTACGTGCATGCTAGCGCACCCGTTGTTTTTAGTGTATCATACTTTACTCATTGCTTCACCCAACATGGGCCCAATTTGTTATCAATAACCTTGCTTTTTATTTTCATAGTGCCTGGTCAAAACCGGCTGTGACTAACTCTGTTGATCACTTGGAAAAAAAAAATAGGCTATACTTGCATATTTCACTATACTTATATGTGTGCTATTTTATGTTCTCACCCAACTATGTCGTGTTCCTATATGATCTCTCAGCATAAAGACATTTACATTAAGAAACAACACTATATAAGCTCATTTTTATATCTGGTTTGCCTTCTCGCACCCAGCCAGGTATACGCTATGCTCTGGGTAGGGTGGTCTCCCTCCATAGCTCTTTTTTATCCACAGGTTTTTAATGAAAGCTCTTAAGATTGAAAACTTGGAACTCGTTTCAAAGAAAGAATGGATAACTCTATTTCTTATTCTTTCTATTTTTGAACAAGTAGCATAGAGGAGTTTTTATACTATTTAGAACAAAACAAACAAACAAACCCATATTGTTTGTTGTTACGAATGCATACATGGATAATTTTATTGTTTGGGTTTACCTCACACACAATGATAATTACTACTATCAATCTATTTGGGGCTTTTGCAAAAAGTCTCTATGCAAGTCTCACATGTGAAAACGTCTATATGGTTATATCCTATATTAATATGCTAGCAAGTATCAGATGTTAATACCGTAGAGATGCTCATTTTTATCTGTCCCGTATATAGAGCATTGGTTGGTTGTTTGCTCTGTTTTCATCTCTTCTTTGGAAATAAGAAAGTAATTGGCCTGTTTCCGGTGAGAGCTTCTTATTAGAGAAGCTTCCATGCGAGTTAAACCAGCTGCCATAGCAATGCCAGGACTTAAATATCCACACAGATAAATGTAAATTCCACTATTATTGTATAATGTATTTATTTCTAGTTAGAAAACGTCGATATAGTTACATCATATGTAGGTACCATATCAAGTAGAGTAATTTGCTGGAGCTCTTAGAAGCGGAATTTACAAACACCACACTTCTTATTGCTGACTCGAGTCGGAGGACCTACCACTTTTCGCCCGTCTGAGGACCGGGTTTACAATAGAAGCCACATATATTACTACACGTGGAGATGATGCAAATTCAACGAGTGAAAACGTTGATGAGAGAGCACCACCCTGCCAGCTATGGTTCGCAATGTTCACCCATCATTTTCCTCCTTGGCTATGGTTCGCTGACGCTCACCTCCTTCCTTCCATCCAGTCGACTATGATGGATGTTCTCGCAATGCTATCCTCTTTCCTTCCAGCTATGATGGTTTGCCTAGTTGGCTATCCCCTCATCCTTCAGATATAGATAGATTTACAAATAGATGAGTAGGGTTTACAACCCGTAAAGTGTATGTCTATTATACCCTTGGTTGGAGTTAAGTACTATAGCACCTTGGACTATGAATGGGACTATGTCCAAAAATATGCATTAATAAGTTTTATCAAATGGCCTTAGGGCAAGAAAGTCTGAGTCGGTCCTCCAACCAATAAGAAGGAGGAAATATACTCACAGTAAAGGTCACAGAGACTAACTACTCCGCATGAGTGCAAAAACAATCTTAAGTTGAGGATGTATCCCCGAATACAAAGGTTGTGTGTCCGTGGTAGTTCCAAAAGCAATAAGATTTAGAAAATTAGAAGTACAAAATTGGCTATATTCTATAATGTGCCATTTAAAAAAGAGAAATAATAACTTCTGCTCCAGCGAATAAGCTATAGGCAAAGCTATAGGTTGTTGTGCCCTTATGTTGTTTACTTAACCAAAATGTGAGGTTGTGGGTAACAACTCCTCATTCCCCTGCTGTTATAAGACTCTGACACAACAATTGGTGAGGAGCAGCGAAGGCACCAGTTGAGGCCATGAGCCAATGGAGAGACCTTACAGAGTAGTCCAGTTCATAGCCCAGGTTTTAAATGCCAGGTGTTGCTCCAAGGTTCCAAGTAAGTGTTAAGTAAGGAAGAAACTCTAATTCTATTTATCCATGCATGAGTGGAACAAACATTCTATTGAGAAGCTGCTCTCAACCTCTTTCAACTTATTGCTATGGGGACGTGCTGCCTTTACTTGGGACTTTGGAGGAAAATATACAGAAACTAGGCTCTCTATGAAGAAGGCCTATTTAAACAACAGCGAACAACCAACGCTATTGGCAGGTTTAAAGCGCATATATAATATACTTTTGATCCAGGTCTCTACATGATGTTACTATTGGACTCACATCTCGACGTTATACTCGACCTCATTAGAAGGAGGAAATGAACAACGACCACGACCTAAGAAGGGAGGCCAAGTAAACCCTTTCCCTAATGATTTTCGCCCATGTTGTTGGTGACTTAACGAGCTACATGCTAGGTTCCCCTCTCTACAATTCCATTCCATCGTGGAGCTATTTAATTGAATTGCATCCATGCATCCCCATGTTTGTTTTGTTGGTGTGGCACAGATTTCATCAAAAAATATTCTCATTTGGCGTTTGGCCTGCTAAGTAACTCAATTTTTATGGTTGAGATGAATCCCCTCCAAAAAGGTAATAAATGATGAGTCTTCTGGAAAACTAAAGGTATCACTAAAGCAATACCTTAAGGCAGTCCATATAAATAGAACCTGCATAATTTGCCATTGTGGCCAAACCTACTACAACCTCTTACTATAGGATATTTTCATATGGAACAAAGCTAGTATATTAAGGCGGCTAAGCTCCACAGTTCACGTCTAAGTTTCACTTGTATGTTATATCTATATTGGTATAATAAACTTACTTGTTTTGAGGCGCCTGTTAGTTTGTAGTAGTCCCTATTTGCATATAGTCTATCACTTGTTCTATCAACACCATTAAGTGGAATGCAATCATGGCTTCTTCTTTTCTATTGATGCACGCATAGAGAAGTTGTTCCAAACTATTTCTGCACTAGGGAACAACAACCTGAACTCACTTGTCTGTTCTGCTGGGGTAGAAGTATAAACCAACCAGCGTAGATGCAATAGAGAGCATGATGCATATTTATAGTAGTTAAATCAAGGACATATGAGACTTGCATAGAGAAGCTTAACTGGTAAGGCTTCCTATAAATAATTCTTTTATGACATTTACCAACGAGGCATAAGAGTATGATGCTTTGTCCAATATCGTTTCCCTTTTAGGTCATTGCTTATGCTAAGATTGCCGCATCTATACGTGTTGCATATCTACGCTTTAGCTTGCACTATCCACCGACCCACAGAAATAGGATGAAGTGGGTCTCTTATGCGCAAGTCGTGTTATTAACCTAGTAAGAGCTTACTTATTTATTGTTTTCATGGGTTCGAGGAAGGATAGAGCAGCCAGCTTCTAAAGAGACAAGCCTTAGTCTGTACAATAAAACATGCATGGTAGTGTCTGCAAAGGTGGATCGACAGAGGAGCGAGGGTTACAACATGGTTAGATACAATTCAAATGAATGGTGGGTGAGGTCAACAATTCACTTATTAACCACGGTAAAAATAGGGTGGTTCTTACCGGTATGCTTTACACTTAAAACGCTACGGAACACTAGGTCAGCTTCACTGGGACATACTCACTGCAGAAGCAGGGGACACTCGCTATACGTAATGCTATACTTTTCAAATTAGCATAATCACATATATAATAACGGGCTAAAGAGTGCTTGCAGAGATAGCGGCGCCTTATTCTTGATGCTCACCTGCTGCTCTTTCTTCACGGTTGATTGCTTCATATACTTTAACCCGGATGACTAGTTAACCTGGCGGGGTTGGACAATGAATGGCTCTGTTTAGGTTCGCCAAATTGGAACATAAGGTCCTACGGTGCTTGTCCGCATCGGGCAAGGTTCGCCCACCGAACTGACGAGTAAGGTTAGCCATGCAAAAAAAGGTTTATTAAATACCCATGCCCCATAGCCCGAGTACCCTATGATCCCGATTCTCTGATAGCCCGATTCACATAGCACAATTACCATAATTCTATTGGATGATGCCAGGTTGACCCATAGAGATATAAATAGAATGTGCCACTTTCCAGTTTATTATGCTGCTTACCGTTATATTTCGTCAGAGGTGTTGTCTGCAAAGGAGGTTTACCGAGAGGAGGTAGGTATATTATTTGTTGTTGGCCGGTTTAAGTGACCCGAAGTGTTGTATGCAAAGGTGGATCAATAGAAAGGTATAATTTGTTGCTGCCCGGTATATGATGCTGCCCGGTATATGTTGACAGAGCGTCCAGAGTATGTCGTATGCAAAGGTGTGCTGCTTGCCGGTTTACCGCATTAACCCATACCCCTTGACTTATACGTTACCAGTTGTCTATCCCCCCTATAAAAAAGAGGTTTCGTTCGAGTTGCTGTACAGGAACAGAATATAATTTATTATATGTGCCTTGTTCTCCTATTAACCATGCCCTGGAAGCAGGTGGTGGGTCTATTTGCGGGAACAGTTCAACGTGCGCAGGAAGTAAGGAAGGAGGCAGTTAGCCTATTTAAGCCCAGCATTCTTGTATAATGAAATAGATAATGCAAACTAATAAAATGGCCCATCTTACAAGGTGGGAGAAGAAGCATCGATCGAGTGAACTTATTGATTGGATTCTCTCAACTTATTAGTTTTATTATAAGATAGGCTTACAATGGATTAGTCTTCTGGAGAGGAAGCAAGTTCCCTGATTGATTCTATTCTATCCACTTCAGATTATTCTGCGGAGGCAAGTTTATCGGTTCGATTGGATTCTAAAAATTGGAGTATTCTGGAGAGGCAAGTGAATTGATTTTATTCCCCAAACTGATGGGTATTCCGGGAAGGCAAGTTACAACTGATACATATTACGAGAGAGGTGAACCAGAAGTCAATGCCGCTTGTCAATGCACTAGGTATCGATGTCTTCTTTTAGGTTTTGGAAACGACGGAGCTCTTATGGACGATACCTTAAAATGCACTTTAGCGGATTGAGATGCAGGTCACTCGCCATTGCATGCACACTTCCACTTATTACTATAGATAGTAGGTCGTCGTACCACTACTCGGAGTGACCAACAAGAGGTTGAAGTCCTATCAAATATGTTACCCTTTCCCTTTCCTTGAGGATCAATTGGTAATCTCATATATAACCCTCAGAAACGGTTTTGCTTCGTGTTCATCGATCATTCCATTCATAGCATTGAAGGAAGAAAAGGCTTCCATGAATGTATAATGAGCTAATCAAATTTATGCTTGACTGAACCGTTCCTCGAGATGATCGCGGGTATACCAATTTATTAAGACCAAATAGGAGGATAGGAGGCCGCTACCAACGGAGAGATCAGAATACAAAGTGCTATGGCCCGATCCTAATTTATTAATTCGAAAAAACCTAGAGCTGAACGCTAACGATATTCATTCGGACTCTTCCGATCCTCTACCTAAGGCGGCTAAGAAGCTATGTGAGGAGATGTTGACCCAAAGGAAATATGAAGTAAGAGTTATTTAGGATTACGCCACTCACGACGAGGAAAGGCAGAGATTGGGGGGAAGGTTAGGTTCAGAATGCCGATCCATCTACCTGCCAGAGCCAGCCGATGGGGATTTGATTGGGACAATTACGTACTCTCTCTAATTAAGTAGCGGGTTAATTTGCGCTGACGTCAATAACAGAGTTTGGGCAGCTGGGAAACGGCGTATTAGGTTAACTGAACTTCTATCTCATTCATGCTAGGTACTTTGGCCTCCCAAAAGGACTTCTAAAGCACAGGGGGATCCATTGTTTGTTGGATGAGGAGCATTCACACTTTAAGTCGGTTCACCACGGAGATTCGTTCTTGGCTATAAAAGTCGGCCATGGGCTGCATTTAAGCAAGGCAAAATTGAGAAAGGTTATGTCGTTGGATTGAGTGTAGAGGCCATCAATCTATTATTCTCTTTTTTGTATTCATAACCCTCTCCTTTTAGTCGAGACCTCCTTCCTAAGGACCTCCGGGTCCTTCCCCTGTCGGGAAAGAGCTACGCACCTTATTCATTTCAGAAAAGTATAGTGCTCCATATTTTATATCCCGCTTTTGGAAGTGGAGAAAATTGTAGATTTACGTTCAGTTGTAAATACGTAAATAATGGGCTCTCTTTTCATACGAGTATCGGTTCGGATTACTGGTTAATGCCAGCTGTATGTCTGCCGGAAAAGACATAACGCTGAGCCAGGCCAGTTAGACAAGCGCGGAGTCTTCCGGTACGTCCATGGCTCAACTTGGTGGGGCATGCATTCCCAGTCTGGCAAGAGCTCTTGACTTACATCGATTCTAGCTCTCAAATGTATCTGAACAATACAAGTTCCCGGTGAGCGAGCGAGTCACTTGCCGACTATGTTTCCTCGACTCAGGCGGAAGGATGTAGGTATAAGTCGTTTGTCGGCAGACTCCTATACACAGGTCCACCAATCATTTAGTTCGGAAGGGGGCCTTAGGAGCTAGCTCTTCCAACTGATCTTTATTAAGCCACCTTATGGGCGAAGCCTTTACCGAGTCATATGGTCAGTTGGTCATATGGGCATACAGTTGAAGTATGACAGCTATGTTGTGCCAGCAGTTCGGGCAAGAGAACTGGAACAATCAGCTCTGATAGTGGCATCATCTCAAGAATTGACTGCAGCACAGAATACAGAGGTTAGATAAAAGGCTTTGTTGCAGGTGGCCTATACTGCATATATAATTCCTACTCATGTGGTTGCTGGAGGGAAACAATATTCACTTGCTCCAGGTATAATTGTGTATTTTTTGAACCGGGTTAATATCTATGTTTAGGTTTTTTTGTCCGTCCTTTTGGCAGTCTTATTCAGATAGTAAGCAGGATAGTTTTAGTAATAAGAGGCAAAATATTTCCCGTCTCCACACCCACCCCTCAGCAAAGGATCTCAGAAGAGGTAGACAGTGCTTATGATCTGCTGATGTCTCAGGGGGAAATTCTTTTGAAGCCACAGGAAGAGTAGAGTTTTATAAGAAGGTACAATATGAATAAGGGGAACCATTCCATGTTATTAGGTACTTATTCAGGGGAACCATCCCATGTTATACAGTCCCGTCTGTCACCCGTCCGTTCAAGTCCCGTCTGTTCATTTGGTTGGTTGGTTGGTATATTCATTCATGTATCAATGACGATAACGCAAAAAGATTGGATCAACGACGATCTCATTCACTGATAAGGAGCGGGAGGAGTCAGTTTAGTTCCGAAGTAATCTATGATTTGAACGACGATAGAAGGTTTCCTATGGGGAGCAGCACCTAGAAAATCCACTTATTTTACGGATAAGTCCGCTGGGAGAATTGAATCGGGGCGTACTATTTATTCGATACGAAGTACTGGGTGGTGAGATAAGGAAGAGGGAGAGGCAGAGCGGCAGCGGTGTGGAGATCGTCTTCTCTGTAATGCTAGATAGGATATCTAATGTGTAGGATAGATGAGTGTCTGAGCTGCTGGTGCCATCCGGGATACTAAGATATCTGTTACCTCGAATTACGCGTTATTCCAGACAGGATGGGCGTTTTTATAGGGCTTTAGGTTATCGAAGCGGTATAGATATTAGCAGCAACGAAAACTTCAACATGATAATATCAGCAAAGAGATTTATTTAATGTAGCAGATCCGAGGTGAGGTAATAAACAATTAATTGGCCGAATGGCGTGAGAATGCCTGCTAGCATCTTAATTCAGCCATGGCGTTGGTCATTTTCATTTCTGAGGTATATCAGAAGGACAAGTAGCATAAACAGGTTGTAGGGAGTGCATGTATTGTAGCAGGAGTGAATGAGTTAGCATTTCAACTTGAGACAACCTTCTCCATGTCTAGTCTTGTTCATCTTCCACACTGTGTAAAGTGTTGGATGGTATGTGGACAATGGGGCATCGAGACATATTTCTCTTTTTGGTTACACCCTGCCTGGATTGGTTGGTTGGCCTTGAGGCATTGATTGGGGCGAAAAGAAAGCTTGGTTCGGACTTGGCTTGACCGGTTATCTCTTGACCGTTACAGGTTGGGATAAGAGGAATACTGGTTCTAGTTTGGAAGTAGACCGAAGTAGATTGGATAAGGGTATCGATCAGACTCAGACTTGGTAAGTGGTGAAAATGACACCGGCACCTATGAATCCTAGGTACACTATGAATTCGAGTAAGTTTCTCGTTCTCATTCCTATAGATAAATGGCTCTAACCTGCCTGCCTTTCGCGACCTCTTCTCCTTGATTTATTGGGACGGTAAAAAGGTACGAAGTCGCTTGTCCGCATCGGGCAAGGTAATTCCACCCTCTAAGGTCAGGATAGGCAGCGCTCCATAAACGGTAGGGTGAAGGCAGGCAGTAAGTAAAGGTAAGGGTAGGCTTCAAAAGTAAATACGATTGGTCTAAATGTAAGTGCCAGCCCAAGCAAGCCCGTCCGTCCCGTCCGTCCAATCAATAAGAAAAAGTGAAGTGAGCAAGTATCTACAAAGTGCCCACCCAAGCAAGCCCGTGAATATCAAAGTTCAGGTAAGTGAGCCTATGGAAAGTAAATAGTAAAGGTGGTATAGGAATAAGTAGTACTAAAATAATAGAGTAGGGGCATATAAAGTTCCTATTGCAGTCTTAATTCATAAAAGGTATCTGGGGTTGAAGCCTGGCCCGACAAGATCATAGTGGTACCCAGGAGAATCATTCATTGCAGTGTGATGGAAGCTGTATCGCTAATCTAAGGCGTATAGGGGGTACGGGGAGTGAAGGTGTTATGTGGCGTATGGTGGGCAGTAATAAAAAGAAGGGTGAGGTTGGTTGATCCGGTACTGATAAGAGAAGGGTTCATAGCAGTAACGACTAAGCACTTAATGAATCAAGTGGTATAGGTAGAACGGGTGTAGTAATTCAGGTGGGTAAATAGGTTGTGTGGAACCAAGGTAGGGGTTTTCAAATAGTGGCTACCCTCCTCTTCCGTACAGCCTCAAATGTTACGAGAGATACGTATATAGATACTATGCCCCTTGGCTTGGGGTGGAAAGTAATCCCTCCCCTTCTTCATCCTAAAAAAAGAGCATTTAGGGGCATTTATCTGCATCCCTCATACAAGACATCTTCCTAAAGAGTTTTTTGCTCTTAGCAGTACTTGCACGTATCCGCGATACCACTTTCTTTTATGCTTTTTTCTCTTAGATTTTAGGTCTTATTTAGCATAGATTTGATATGATTTTATCATGCTTTTATAGGAATTGTCCGGCTTTGAGCTCGTAAAAAAAGGTAATTGATGTCTCAGCAAACCATTTCCAAATAGCCAATCTTATCCATTACCCCGCGAATTCACTTACCTTTTCTCCCCATCATATGACATCCCATGCGGTAATCACTACAGGGGTGGGTTACTACCAGCTAAGGTAATAAATCATAGGCATAAATCAGTAAAGGAAGGGAAGGGTAAGACCCAATATGAAAATATCCCGTTGCTTTCGTCTTTACAGCAACCACCGAACCCACCCATAAGAAGGAAAGAAACATAATTGATGGTAAGGTAGGACCGGCCGGTAACCCGATAAGCTAGGGTTAAAACTAACTCTTGGAGTAAGGGTGAAATACTAATCGTTCAGAAAAAGGCTCCTCACTCACGCTCTTAGGCCAGTTACTGAGACTTATTGACTGATGATGGGACTTACTGATGATTGAAAGGGTAGGGCGGATTGAAAGGGGTAGGGCATTTTCACAAGCCACTTACTCTGGTAACGAGCTACTGGCTCTGGTAGGGCGCTAGGGGGGCTGATATAAGATGCCTTTCGTTCAGAAGATGCCATTCGTCCATTCGTCCAACTGAAGATGCCAGCTTTAGAGTTGGGTGAGCATGCATTCCTCGCACTCTATCTGGTCGGGTGAGCATACATCCCTCGCATTCTATCTTCCCTCACACTCTATTCGGGTAAGAGATCATTCAAAGCGCTCTTCCCATCACTCTTGACCAAAGCTGTAGATATGAGTCTTATATACATAATAGCGTGCAGCATCCGGGTTAACCTACCTTCGTTTGGATTTCGTCTTGTTACCAACTCGCTCCTCTTCATTGCTCCGTAGGTCCAGTGATTCAACGCCATTTTTACTTTGCTCCACTGGACTATAGTGCGAATGGTGAAACACATTGAATTAATGAGTCCACCATTGAACACAACTATATGAGATTTTACCATCTGTAGATCTTATTTCAGTTTGAGAGTATTATACTCAAGGCCCTGGCCTCTATCGATATCTGTCTTTGCTCCCTCCCGCAACTCCTTTGAGTGTTGCGCGTCGCTCAATGGGGTGCCAGGTACCACTTCTTGTTCTGGAACTGCCTGTGGAGAAACGGTATGACCAGTTGTAGGAATCTCAAGCTCTACTTGGACTACAGGTTTTTTTTCATCAAAAAGACAAAGCAAAAAAGAATCGTCTTCAATGTTGACAACTGGTATCCTTCCGCCTGCTCCTACCTGAAAGCTGAAGGCTTTCAATGTCTCTTCTACTGTTGAAAGCCTGCCTCATTAGCGAAGTCGGCCAAATCTTATCAAAATGTTTATACTTGGGTTCCTGGCAATCTACTTGACCTGCGTAATTAGGTTTCTAGGTGAATGGCTAACGGAGGGGCCTCAGTACTTTCAGGTGGAGGAGGAGTCAACACCCTAGGCGGAATCGAGGGTGGCTTGCTTGATAAGGGCTTCACAGTCCTGCCCCTTTTATGGGGGCTATCACTGGTTAAGAATTCCTTTGTCGCTCCCAGCACTTGCTTTATATCTTTACCCATGAAAGAAGCATCAGCTGGAATTGGGGTCTGCAACACTGTGGGCAAAGGAGTCTAAATTACCCGCGGGTCAAGGTACCTTTGGGCGTATGTTCTCCTCTTCCGAACCAGAGTCTAAAAATTAGCCTGTACCTGTGTTATTCCTCTTCTTCTGTACTTAACTTTGAACTACCTACTTGTCTTTTGGGCGCCTCGGTTGCTGAAAGACTTTTAGCAAAATGTAAGTAGGATTATCCCGCTTTATGATTCAGATGATTTCAAACTGGGAATACTGCAACTGAGGAACGAGATGATTAGAATGCTTGGGAATGAGAAAGATGCTGATATTAGGGATGGCAAACTAATGGAATTGGGGAAAAGATGGTTATATGCTTGGTCCTCGGAACTACTGCTGCTAGCGATCGCACCTGAGCTTTTTATCTCGTCCCCCGAAACATCACCTTTGTAATCCAATCACTAATTTATGCTTCTCGACCCTTCCCAAAACTACCAATCCTACGATACCATCCTTCTTTGGCAGTAGGGGCTTTGGAGCAGCTGACAAACAAAAAACACAAGACTAGCTTCCTTGCTTATAACAAAATAGGGCTCGGAAATCCTGCTCGGGGCAGCGACTGATTTTCATCCTTCTCCACCGGGCCTAGCATACATGGGAGCAGAAAAACTCTATCTATCGTGGCTATGGGGGAACTCGAATCCTTCTCTAAACCTCCCTTAAGCATCTCATTTCGGTGGGGTCGGCGGCACTTATTAATAAGTAATGGCTGGTACTACTGGCAATGGAGATAACACCGCTTAATTAGAAAGAAATACATCAATATATTATGTGACATATATACGTTTACAAAGTCCAGATATGTATGAAAGGACGAAGGAACATGATTACGAGAGCTACCGCTCATAGAATACCTGGGTTGTTTTGGTCCAGGCAAGAGTTGATTGTCTTAGCTCTTACCAACCGATTCATCCCAAGCCATCTCTCCATCCGATCTGATCCATCAGGGTGGTACACGCTATCCCGATCCAGCCAGTCATGCAAGAAACCTACCCACCCATTCTAGCAATTAAATGAAGCAATCTCTAATGGGTATAACGGGGTTATGGTTCGATCAACCCCAACGCAACCACTTCACTAGATTGAACTAATACTGGGGGACATGCTTGCTCTATTTTTTGTTCCGCCATTTGTTCCAGCACCAGGGACGGAGTCGCTCGACTAAAAGGAGAGGAAAAAAGAAGAGATTAAAGGTCCGGAGGGCTTGTCCTTTTGAGGGCAAGGAGATCCTCTGGAATGAATGGACTCGACCTCCTCTTCTGTCTTACCGGTTCGAAGGGTCAGTAAATCGTAATGTAAAAGGGTGGCATGCTAATGTGCTTAGGGTGAGGAAATAGTAAAAGGGTGGCATGCTAGGAATATTCTTTCTCTTACCGATAGGAAGAGCCTTTCTTCTCTCTCTTTCCCGCCCTAACAAACAAAGCAAAGAATAGGGGTTAACGAAGCAAAGCCATAGCCAACCCATGCCCACCTATGCTAAGTTATCCAATGGCCTTACACCGCCTTCTTTCTCTCACTTACCGCCCAGGGTTAACGAAGCTAAGCAATAGCCAAGGATCAACCAAGCACTGCCCACCTAAGCAATCCGAAGGTTCAGCTATAGCTATCACTACCGTAGATGCCTTACTTACCACTACAAAGCACTACCCCACTCACCCATACTTACCACACGTACTACGATACTTACCAACTCGCTTCACTAACTCACTAACGAGCTCTCTCTATTACCGATAGAATGAAAGGAATTTACTAAAAGGGAGGCTCGCATGCATTTGTTTCCCTGCCGAGCCGAGCCCGGGCTCTCCTTAAGGGATTCCACTTTGAGCTTATTATCTCTAAAGGAGTCCCAGGCATTGCATAGAAGCTGCCAAGGACAAGGAAATAAATGAACTAAGAAGAAGCTGGATAGATACTTAGATTTTTACTAAGCATGCAGGTCGGGGTTATCGCTGTTGCTCAACGGATCCCCCCCTCTCCCTAACGGTCGAGTCTTCTAAATATCGCGGTAAGGAAGGAGAGCGGTAAGGGTATAAGGAAGGTATTTTTGGCTTGTCCGCTGAGGTTTCTATTTATCTATTCCCACCCAACCGAGGAGTGTTTACTTTATTTATCTATTCCCACCCAACCGGTTTCGGTCAATACTCAAAATCTGGGTAGGCCACAAAAAAGGCTAGTCTCATCTATAAAACCTGAGTAGTGACCATGAACCAGATGCCAGCCTGCTATCATGCACATAGATTTGAAACACTAAGGATAGACAAAGTGGCATACACACCTCCTTTCCTTAAGGGCTTAGTGTGACGGACCAGTGGATTCTGGCCCAACATTGGTCTATTAGCTGTTTTATATTTAATATCAAAAAACTATAGGTTGCTTTCTCTCTATAATGATGTCATAAGCTTCTCCCTACTCATTGAAGCTATTGATCTTACTTAGTGAATAGCATGTATATTGCACTCATTCAGGTAAATAATATATATTTCTACCTATTCTTTATAGCAGGCAATGGTAATTACCTTAGTTTACTCAGTGTTCAATGGTGTTAGTTCATCTTAGTAATGCCGAGTGTAAGCTAATAGTAAGTGATACTACTAATCCCTATCATAAGCAGCTGTAACAGCTTGAACAAGGAAGCTATATCTCCTATGTTTACCTAATTATGATTACTAGCTTATATTGGATACGTGCTTCTACTAACAAGCTTAACTAAGACGATATCACTAGTCAACAAAGGAATCAATGGGAATCACTTACTTCATCTTACTTATGGTGTTAAGACTAGTGTAAACAGCTTTTATTATCCTTATATCTCCATAACAATAACAAACAGAAGAGAGTAATTCTTACTAATATGCTTATCCTTACAAGGGTCATTGCTAACTATTATGTATTACATGCTATGTGATGAATATGGTAACTCAATTAGTTATGGGTTTCATTATATAAAACATGACGTGTATTAGTCTTTTGAGCCAGTAGGGACCCTCTAATCTAACCGCTTTTATCTAGAGTCTAGGATAGGACATGAGGCACTAATGAGGCGCTTTCAATCACTTTTGAATAGAGCTTATTGGGTGGGACTTAGACTGGAAGTATCCTTTTAGGCTGGAAGGATCGGTAAGAAGCTAAATGCTACAATGGTCTTGGGAGTTAGAGTACGTGGCAAGAAAGCTCAG
>Ga0233342_1000234_pt1 | contig 17136 bp, 6 predicted proteins | sample GEONDECOMP273_FD_180706 | JGI IMG/M metagenome (GOLD analysis project Ga0233342, IMG submission 180706) | Leaf litter microbial communities from Shasta-Trinity National Forest, California, United States - GEON-DECOMP-273 | ecosystem: Environmental > Terrestrial > Plant litter > Unclassified...
ACCCGCCCAAGGAGCCCGGGGGGGGGGGGGGGGGGAGCCAAACCGACCGCAAGACAATTGATTACATCCCGCCAATTATATAGAAAGTTAATGAAATTCCAATCTTCATTAAGAAAAACTTCATTTTAGTGTCCCCGATGACCCATTGCTTAGACCACCAAAAGATGCTATTATATTATATTAAAATATTGAATGAGGCCATTTTATAGAACTGGTAGCCGATCCAAGTAGCCCAGCTCAAGTATCTAAGTCGAGTCAAGTAGCCAAGGAAATGGATTCATTTTTTGAGGGGCGGTCCAACCAAAAGCTCTATGGGAAGCAGATTATAGGAACGAACGAAGGAAGTGTGGGGCTGAGGTACGGGTAAAAGGTTAGTTGGGGATAAAGACTATAAGATCCAAAAGGTTGAGGTGGGCCACCGGTCCAAGAAGAACCAAAGGAGGCGCAGAGCTATTTATTTATTTATAAAAATATATTATTTCATGCATGTCAGGGGCCGCAGGCCTTCCATCCATCTAATCAGGCAGGTGGAAGTAGAAGCTTGGCGGGTGAAGGTAAAACTCTATTCACCTTAGCCTATTCCCCTCAATCAAAGCAAGTTTTGGCAGTATGTTTTGGGGGTGGTTCGGTCGATCAAAAACTGAATCGCGTTTTGGATAAAAGTGGTGTTGTTGTTAGGTGGCACTTCTTACTGTCTTTGCACCAGCACTGTTCAGTTCTTCCTTAATCCAACAAACACATATCCTTCTTGCTTTTAGGGAGGACCCGCTGGTTATGCTTACTGGATTCATGGGAAGTTGCACAACTAAGTTGTGGGTGGGATGGGATCCTCAAAACTGCTGCCTTAGTAAATACTGTCTCACCAAACTTTGTTACTGAACGGACGTCTTTGGGTAGGCACTTTGTTAGACCAGTCATATTTACTTGATTTGATCAGCTTAGCCCTTACTTATGCGCGCATGCATCATGCTCTATCAACCTTGCATCTTTACAACAAACCCTTGATAGACCGACCGGACCAACCTGGTGCCTTAATATGGGAGGGAATCTTATTCTTCGAACCTCCTTCTTTAGCTTCTTCTGAACCCACCTTTAGGATTATTTCATTATGCCCGGAATCTTTTGGTTCTTCTTCTCTGCGATCCTCACATTTACTTTATATCCGACGGGGGAAATAACTATGAATGAAAGTTGGCTGAACGTTTCGGACAAGGTTGAAACACACATACTGAAGGAAGATTGAAGTCAGTCAGACAGACCCAGACTCAGACTGTTTTACCTGGTTTCCCGTTTTACCGGTTTTACCAGAGCTTACTTACATAGAATTACTGTTCCGACAAGGAAGGTTGAGGCCAGACAGACCCCGACCCTTAAAGTTTTCACTTTGCCCCATCCTTTGTCCAAGCCTAAACAGGTCTTCGGAACTTCTGGCGGTGAAGCCGGTACAGAAACAACCGGAAATGCGACCCATCTTTATCCTCGCTGTTCGGAGCCGCGTAGTCGACATGAAATGAGATCAGTTTCTAAGTAATTTTATTTTTTTTCCTATAGAAAATTATATAAGTTTCTAGTTCTGATCTATATAAAAAAAATGAATTATTTATATATTTAATTACGCTTTCTTATTTATAACCAACTGACCTAGGCGCCGCTCCTGCCTTTATCTTAGCTTATCCTGCATCTAGCTTTGAATATGGCTCTCAATATTATGGGTATGGGTATTGGATCGGGATATGGGTCACTATAGAAAGGTCGGATTGCTTACCTTCTCGTCGGGCTCGCTTCGCTCAACAGAGTCCCCTCCTCGAAGGGCCCTCTCCTCATAGTGCTTTAATATCTGAACAACGTCCAAAATGACAATCTTTGGTAATTCACCAAGGGGATTGGAACGTCAATTAATAAATGATAAGTAAAAATGCGTTTTAAGACCCGGTCGTCCCCTAATTAGGCCTAACCATTTTCGGTGAAAAGTAGCGCTACAACGCATTTTCATGCCCATTGAAGCGGTTTATTCACTCACCTGTCAACCCCGTTTATCGGTATTGGCGAAAGGCAAGTCTCTTTAGATGCGGGCTCTAGCCAGTCCCCTTCACCCTAAGAAAATAGAAAGAGATTGCCAGGGTTTACCATATGATACTTATCCCAGCTTCGTTGTCACCTATATCTATACATATTATCTAGATAAATCCCATCTATTAAGTATGTTTCAGGACCTTTTCTTCGCCTTTGAGGGGAAGGACTCATTGAACCCGTGAAACCCAATTCACCATAGTATCGAGAACGATGCCTTAGCCCAGCACACCTACTATAGACTGGTTGGTGGATAAGTAAATAGAATCTGTCTGACCCGCCTTTCACCCTTGGGGCTAGGCGTGGTAAAGAAGTAGGGTTACATTTCCCCTGCTCTGACGTTGTTGGTATGGCCAGATTAGGTTTAAACCGGGTGGGAGGACAAATTAAGGATGAGGGATACCAAGTTGGGACAGCTCCATCGGAGGGAGGTTTTTATGGTTGGACGGATTAGATCTGATATGAACTCATTCTGACACCCGGCCTGAATTCTTGGATTGACAAAGTGTTGCATCAAGGTTACAAGGTTAAAATAAAATGGAACTCTCCAAAATAAAATAGATGCGCTAACCGGACTGCACGTAACCTTGCATTACCCCTGCTAATTCCAATGAGGATGACTTCTACGCTATGCATATGAATGCGGATCTATGCGTATGAATCGGATGTGTGTGATCAATTCTATCATACATGCATGGCCAGCCTGACCCTACAATTGATTCTTCCCTATACACATGAGAGTGGTATTCGCAGGTTGCTACTTCTGCAACAGGTTTCGCTACCATGTAAAGGTGAGACCTTCCTTCGTTTCGCACTTGCTGTTAAGGCCGGTCTCGCCGGAATGAACTGACTTTCATGGAGATCTCCCTAACTAAATAGACTCTCCTATTATATATGAAATTATGCTATCCCATATTTGGATATTATTTTTGTATCAACTTGAAATATATCAATCCATGGAAATGGGAGAATGCTGCTGCGGGCGTGTACTTTAGCCATTGTAATTTATCCGTTGGACTAAATAATAATAACGTAAACAATATAATTCGCTATGTTAATGTGGGGTATATTGGAAATAAAATATGTGTATCGTAGCAGCTCTATCTATTGTATTGTCGCTATGGCAATCTGTGTGATCGCGGGTATTGAGGTATCGTTCCTAATGCGGGGCGTATGCGGGGTCATCATAATGGGTGCAAGCGGTAGCAATCATCATAAATCATGGGGCGTATGATCGAGGGCGTGAATCAGGAGCAACCTCGCATGCTGGGGATTCAAAACTACTTGGCCTCTCATACTGGCAATTGAGTAGCGTCATAATCGAACCACCCTCATAGTGTAACATCAAGCAGGGCAAGTGAAAGGGTAATAGAGAATGTCGTACTGAATGCGGGCGGACTGGGCCTTCCTAGGTGATGTGGACTTGGCAGGTGGCCGTGGGCTGTGATTCGTCGCCGCATAAACCGGCCAGCAACACATAATATAACTTTCTCTATCTATCGATACACCTTCGCATACGACACCTCTGGCCACCCCTTCCGGCCAGGCTCTCATCATCGCATCGGGTAACCCTAATTGGATCGTGTAACCTCATCTAACCACCCTCATAGTGTAACCCTCACTCAATGGTAACAACCTCCATCGGTAACACCTACCTCATCGTGTAACCATCGTTCCGTATCGTTCAGTGAAAAGGGATTATTGAAAGGGGACTAATACTCCTGGATTTACTAGGGCTACGAGTGTCACATACCAATCTCCTGGCAATCAGTGCTCTATGCGGAGTAGCTCCACGTGTATACCCATGGAGTAGGCCCCTTCCTGTAGCTCAATGTGTAACCTCATTGTGTAACTTACCTCTATGTGTCTCTGTATGAGTTGCCTCTGCGGATAATATATCCCCTCTGTAGTATTATTACCATTGATTCCCGATCACTGTAGGAGTATCACCATTGATTCCCGATCACTGTGAGTATCTGTAAGACGCTCCTGTGTCCGTATCTATTGGTAAGGCTGCAAATGAAGCATTCATTCGTCCGTCCATGGGACCGCCCTTCTCCGATGTGGGCAATATGTGGACTAGTCGGTACGAACTCCAACGGGTCACGGATAATAGGTAACGTAGAACTTGGCACGAACACTACTTCCTGGTAACATTGTATTGGTCACACATGTACAACTATCTCCAGGGCACGGGGTATTGCAACTGTTCACGTAGAACTCCTTCCTGGGCTTTGGGCTCTCGGGAATGACCCTCACTCACTGACTCACTGGGCACATGTTATCAAGAAAAGGTAACACACTTGGTAAAGCTTTTTCTGACCGACTCTGCCTGCCTTCTTTTCCCTTAATATGTAAGGTCACTAAATTGAGTGATTCTTCCCCTAAAAAAAAATATGTCCTTCCCTTCCCCCAGCCTATTCCTCCTGGAAGTAATAGGTATCACTAACTATCTATCAAGCCGGAGCAGCTCAGCTTGAAACCAATCCTAGGCCCGGCCAGCCCAGACACTACGTATAACCCGCCTGCTCTGTCAGAATAGGATATCTTGTATGATCTGTGAATGCGGCTCTGCTATATCTTCTATGTGGGACTTAGGATATTGAGAGAATCAGGTCACTCTGTCAAAGTGCCATATAAAGCCGTGCTAATTACGGCAGCCCTCCTTGTTTTATTCTTGCTATTAGCGGGAAACGCTCCCGAAATCGCGGGAATATCGCGACCTTGCAATCTATTGATGAATGATTTCATCAATCTTGCCTGCAGCAGACTTACAGCTGCTATTATTGCCATGATAAGGTTATCTTTATCTCTTTCTTTATTCCCCTTGACCTCCTTTCTTTGGTCTCGCGACTCCGTACCTAAAATAGCTACGCTAAGGGATAAACTTCTCTTTCTTTGTTTCTTCCCCTTACCTGAGATACGAAGGGTGAGCACCGAACGGGTCCTCACTCAATTTAATATCCTCTTATATATGAGATTATTCCATTATTTTTCCCAGCGTGCCTGTATTATAGCACGTAATATTCGACGAAGTTTATAAATCAATTTTTATATACATATATAGATATAACACTGCTTTGTGTGTAGCGTATATGGCTCTATTTTGTAAGCTCAACTGTTTAACTTGCACTGACTAACTCAACGGACTCATGCTGGATGTGTAACCCCACTGCCGGACTAACGTACTCATGCATGTGTTTCCCGCACATACTGTTTCACGTGCTCATGTTTATTCCTTCTTCCACGGATACGTGCTTCTTCAACTGCTACTGCTAGTACGACTCTTACTGCAACTGCTACTGAAGGGACTTATTCAGACTGACTTAACCTGCTTCTGACTGGTCGATTGGGAGTCGATATGCATGGTGATTATAGTCGATATGCACAGCTACTGAAGATATGCATGGTGATAATAGTCGATATGCATATGAAGGGACTGATATGCTTTTGTCTGAATAATAAGGAAGGTATCATTACTCTAATGGTGTGCACTGGGGGGGGGTGGTCAACTGAGGAATGGACGGGGTAGCAACGCCACCTTTAAGTAGTGAATTTACCAGCTACTCTATATAAGGCCAGGTTCATAGAGTAGAATTTACCATATATGCCCTAGCCTCCAACCGTGACCTAGGTTCATGCAGGGGAATTGACCCTTTTCTTTCATATTAACTCCGAGAGGGAGGGGTGGTTCTTAATTAAGATGGAAAGTTGGTTGTCAAGTCCGGGAAGCATCGGTAGCTCAGTAGCACGGACGGGTGCACCAGTAGCATTAGCATTGAGATACGGGTAAGGGGCGGAGCCGCTCGACCATAAGGGAGAGGGGTTTATTTCGGTTTTTTGTTGCATTAAAATTAATTTGCAATCTCCAAACAAGATCCCTACCCGCAAAAACGATTCCTCCCGGATACAGGAAACAGAAAATAATAGTATAAACATGCAGGAACAACCGGGTTGCAATAGGTAGGTCAGTTTATGCCTACACCGCCTCTCGGCTCACTATCGCAGTCTAGATGGAAACAAGATGAGGAGTGAGAAATAAAACACTCAAAAGGAAGCGAACTCATTCGCTTCATGGTGGACGGAAAGCTCATCAATTGGGTTCGGGGCGCCGATACTCACACTCGTCCTAGCCAGCTCATAAACCCTCTAATTATAGGCCTTCACTATTTAGGTAATAAATTATCTCATTATAGCCAGCTCATAAACCATCTAGCCAGCTTTTCAATTACCATTTAGTCTTTCTTCCTCCATATAGATAGAGGGCTAGTCTAATATAATCTAACTTTGGGTTTTCATCTAATATTATATAATCTTTTAATGAAAGAACTCATATGTTCATGGGTGTTAATCTAAATGGATCTTCTTAATATTGGCAAGTCAGATGCACTCAGAACTACTAGCTTAACTTAAGTTAATTGCCCTAGTATTAAGGCCATAGCCTCAGTTCCCGGTCGGCACTTTTAGCCGCCGGTTCCATGTAAACCGCTGCTCCCTATGGAAACTGCTTTAAATAGCATAAATAACATTCTGACTAGATCAGAAAATACAGTTTATATCCCCGAGGATTTATCATGACCTATCCGACCTGATAAAAACACTTTGTCTGAGACCAAAATGGTTCCATTTTACTATGTTAAACAATTCGTTCCAACTCAATTAGTTAGTTTTCCGCGCTCTTGTCTAGATTGTTTAGATTGCTATAGAGATTTTTATAGAGGATACATAATTACAAGGGAAACTTAGAGATGCAAATCGAATTGGTTTGTCTATCATTGAACCTTCTTAACCTGAACAACTGAACTGATAAACTATGCAATCTCATATATTAACGATTGAATTGTGGACTTTTAAGTTCAACTTAAATATGCGATGCTCGTCGTATAAAGACGATTTCCTATTTGAAACAAGTGAAACTTTGAGATGCGAGTCCTATTTGTTCTCTGCGGATTGAGACTTCGAATCAGAATAATCCTGCTTTATTATATATTATTAACTTACGGAAATATGGCATGATTACTAGATCTGAAAATCTAGTTTATTTTCCCGATGAGGAGAGGTTAACTTTCCAACCTGATAAATCGTTGTTCTGATACCAAACATAGGGAATTATTATGCAAAGTGAAATATGCAAAGTGAAATAATTCGTTCCATCATCTTGTTGTGTTGTTTATATGGAATTGTTCGACGTAGATATGCGAGTCCAATTGAAACGTAGGCAAGTTTCCAACACTCAATGTCTTTGTAACCTATGCTTATAATGTGCTTATGATGACATTACCATTCAAACTGGTATAGAGACTACCTACCTATTGCCAGAGGATGACTACAGGTTTCATTGTTACTATTATTTACGGACTAAGGAGGTACGAACTATATAGAAAGAGTCTAGGTCGGAGTATTTGCAACTTCCAGCAGTTTCACTCTGTATGTAGTGGAGGGTTCCGTGGAAGCCCTAGAAACTGCTAGCCAAAGGTGTTAAACTTATATTGTAATATCATATGTATATTGAATTGCTAGAGAGAGTATCACGTAGAGATATCTTATATTAATAGTTGTAGTTGTAGGTCTAGCTGCTATGGCAAGGTTTGCTTAGGTTTCCCAGCTAGGTTGTCTTTTCCTTATTGAAACGGAAACAGCAAGAAGCTTCTTCACTAGAGCTCTTAGAATTTGTTCTGATTTATCTTTATTTTTCGCACATTATTAAACCCATGGAGAGAGCATGTAGAGATTTATTAGAGATGGCAAGACAAGTTCGCTAGTATAATATTTAACAGACCTGCATAAGCCCTTATATAGTTGTAATCTAGTTGAACGAGGCAGGAGCCAAATAATAAATAATGGAATGAAATAAATAATGGAACGGTTTCTGACACAACAACATGGGGTTTCCTGAACATGGTTAAAACTGGAGCCCCAACTAGGAAATTGCAAGGAGTAGAGTTATAAGCCCACCCCATAATCTATGCGAGTCAAGTGGAACAAAACAATTAGGAGTCCCGGTGTCAAAACGATGAGTCCCCATACTCCATGCAAGTATAACAATGATTGATTGAGATTCGAGTATAACAACTTAGATATGCACGATCATATAATATTATATATAATTTAATGTCGTTTCTTCTATTATTATGATATGAACAAACTGTAATAAGCCCGGATCACCACTACTGGTCTGGAGCAGGGAGAACTCTATGACCCTCCCTGATGACCTGCGTTACACTACCTGACTTGGACAACATGCCAGCCACGTCAACTTAATACACTAGGTAAACAACATGGAATTTTATAAAGATGATGTATATATTTATTCTTGTTCACATGGCTGTATTGAGAACATGGCTCGATCAATATCTCTAATCCTGCTTCCACCAGGTAAACTTCATCAAAGGGTATGGTTAATAGATATGCCTGTTACATCACACACTTAGATATGCATAGATAGAGTTAATTTGTGTTGTTTATACGGACAAGTTCAACTGAGATATGGATGCATCATATACCCTATTGAAGGTTTAAAGTGGGGACACAGACTTGAAGTGGCAAATGACTCACTTTATCTGTATACTCGCCCTGTAAACATTCATTCATTCATTGTAGCTATCTATTTTTTCTTCCCTCAATGGTTCTGAGGATGGTCCTTTTTGTGCTTCAATGGGTCCTTCCTCTTGGCTCTTCCGCCAATAGCGCTACCTAACTCTAGTCTCTCCTTTTGGGGTGGCCCCCTCTCTTTGTTTTAGAGTCCACTCCGAATCGGAGCAAAGGCGGTGAATCAATTGGGAAAGAGGCAGGGTAAATAGCAAAAGGTTCTAGGGGTAGTGTGTATAAAAATGAGCTACTAAATAAATAAGCACTAGTGTAAGTATCTAAGATTGCGTTTCTGTGCTATGCATTTTACTGCGTTAATAGCAGGCAGGCATAGTGTAAAAGGTAGGTGGATCAGCCCATCCTTCTCAAAGTTGGTTAGGTGAGTAAGTGAAAGGTTGTTCAGGTGGGTTGAGTGAGGTAACAGTTATGTAAAGGTTCATAGGAAGAGTGCCGTACCTCCAAAGCATGAATTAAGCGGGTGGTATAGGGGAGATTCTAGTTTTTCGGGTTTGGAAACACTTCAGTAAAGGTAGTGTAATGCCATGCCATCCCGGAGAAGATAAATAGCTGTACCTCCTAAGGGATTCTTCATTCAAGTGGTACTAGGTAGAAGGGAGGTCTAGATTGTCAGGTGGGTTAGTTGGTAAAGGCAAGAGAAGGTAGGGGGTTCATAGCATGCCATGCCTACTTTAGTCTTCCCGGCTTCATAAATGGGTTAAGAATCCACTCCATCTCCTAGGTTGAAGGCAGTAATAAAGTAAAGGGGTAAGGTAGTCTGATCCCGTTCTGATACCAGCTTATAAGATAAGGGTTTATAGCGGTACCCAGAATAATCTCTAAAGTGTTATTCCAGGCTGATGAATGCAGCAGTTATGTAACGCCCGTCCAACAATACTATACTCTCTCCCGCCCTTATTTCCATCCGATCCGGATCCAATGCTGTAAGTTGTTGGGGGCAACGCAAGAGTTAGGTAATTTGTGAAGATTGTTGAAGCGGGTGGGTAGGTTTGGAAGTAGACAGTCAGGCTGCATATCCAAGAATCCAAAACAGCTTCGTGCATCTTGCCACCATACTTAGGTAATGAGGATCCTAGTGTCTAGCTGTAAGGTGGAACCAAGACTAGTAGGTATTGATTCAGGCTGATTGGTACTAGGGTCTAGGGTGAAGGTATAAAGGTAAGGGTAAGTCAGATTCCGTCCTGCTTCTGCTTCTAAGAGGTCAAATAGTGGTACCTACTAAGCGCTAAATTTATCCAAGGTAGGGTAATAGGTCGGACAGGTAGGCAGGTAGTAAGTAAACACCAAATTACGTAAGGTCTAAGGGTAAGAACGTTGTATCATGCATACGATGCCAGCCATTCAATAAAGAAATAAATCTGCTCAGGTCTATAGCTTAGCTGTCCCGTACTTGCCTAAGCGCTCGAATCATCCGATTGGTATAGGGTAATTAGGAAACACTTAGGTGAAGAAAGAGGTAAGGTAAATAAAGGTTTTATGTCTGCTATCAATGCTGCTATGCCATGCCCATGCTATTCTGCCCGGAGACTATAAGGGAGCAATACTTCCTAAGCGCTTTATTAACCCGATGGGTATAGGTAGTTAGTAAACACAGAGGTAAGGGGTAAGGGAAAAACCTTAATATGCGAGATGCTCGCGGAGGTATTTTATATATATTATCCTCCTGTAACTTTGGACAATTTAAAAAGATTCCCTGTTCCCTGGGTTGCCCAATAGAGAGTGATAGTGATCCCACGAAGATAGAGATATATGCTTTGTGAACCGATACAAAAAAAGATACATGCTTTTCTTTTTAACTTACTTTCGCTGTGTACGCCTATTTCTTCTCTGGGTAGCATCTCTTTAGTGAGCTCATAAAGGGGTAACAGTGTTGGCTGCTGGCAAGCTGGCTGTACGAGATGCTAAAACAGCAGCTGGCTGTGTCTTGGCTATCAATACTGTGGCAAGAGAAAAAAGAAAATCTGCTCCGGTAATCAGGGGTTACGGGATTGTTGGAAATAGCTAAGTTAAGCATTCCCAGTTAGAAAGATAGGTCCAGGGTAACCATGAAGTTTCGGTCTAAGAATAAAACCATAGATCCAGATCCTGTGGTAGGTCACGGGATAATTATCAATATTGGAATGATCTAGGAAGAGATAACCATAGAGTCTCGGTCTCAGTATAAAACTATAAGTCCTGGTAGTTCATTGGATAATTGGAGGTCTCGGCTAGAAATGATCATAGCTATAGGGATGCTTATAGGAAGTTTCGGGATACTCATAGATATAGGGATGATCTAAGGAGAATAATAGCACGGATATCGGGATGCTCATAGGAAGTCTAGGAATAATAATAAAATAGATCTCGGTAGGTCGGGGATACTCATAGATCTCGGGATTATCATAGAAGGTATCGGGATAATCATAGGTATCAATAGGTCTACAAAAGAATAGCAATCTAGGTTTCGATATAATCTAGATCTCGGAATGCTCATAGAAGGTCTTGGGATAGCCATAAGTCTTAGCTCGGGGTGACCATATGCTCATAGGTATAGTTATTGGGGTGCTTACATAGGTATTTGGGTAATCACAATATAGGATGTATACAGCACAGATTTATATCCCCTTATATATTTATAACACCAATGATTAAAAAGGCTCATAAAGACTTCTAGCTATGCATGCTTCTTATATCACTAGCCAGTAAGTGGTTATATTATAAGGGTCGTTATCTCCCTATAAACTTGGCATATCTCCACAGCTTTCAGGGCAGTCATGTTTCCACGGCTCTTAAGACAATAAATTATCCATAGCTCTTAAGGCGCATCTTAACAAGCATGAGTCAGTTAATATTGCAGTAACAAAGCCACATTGGGGTAATGAAGTCACCCCATGGGCCAGGTTTATTAGGGGAATTTGCCATATGATAAGAACGGAGGGCTCTAAAGACACAAGGTTAAAGGCCACCCTTTCACTAGTGAATTTACCATCTCGCCTACTTAGTTTCTAGGTTTAAAGGTTTCAAGGCAGGTGCATAGCTATTTACTGTATTGGGCAAGGAAGGCCACCTTTCACTATTTCAATTATAAGCTACTCTATATAAGGCCATATTCTAAAATGTCAATATTCCAGAGAGAAGGCCAGTTTATTGCTTGATTGAGATGAACCAGGATAGGGCCGGCTTCGTACAATTTTGGAGCCCCATACCATACAGCTCAACTGACTTATCTAATATAAGATAAAGGAACAATGCCTTTTTCGTTTCATAATTCGTTGTTATATAAGCAAGCAATTGCAGATCTATCAGTCGAAGATTCCGCCTGAGTGAGACTCAGTTGTTTCATAATCGGCTGGGGAATACTTTATTAGATAATAAATTTTATATTCAGTCGTCGGGTTTCAAAGATCCAATCCAGTTGAAGAACTAGTTGGAGAATCTGTTATCGTAGACTAAATTTAAGATCCCATCAGCCGGAGATTCTGTTGTTTAATAATTGGTTGGAGAATCTGTTGCGGAACAAACCGCAACAACCGCCAGTAGGAAAATAAGTTAATTTATTGAGGAGGGAAATGAAGTCGAATAATCAGTTCGAGACCCATAGAATCACTTGAATCTCAATCCAGTTGTTTTAGATCCGATGTTTTACACTCCGTTTGACCAAGAGTCAATTGAATGGAGAAATCGTTTGCAATCCAACTGGTTGGGTAATATATTGGAAATGGATTCTCCTCAATGTAACCTTACCTTACCAAGGGAGGTACAATCAGCTTATTGGGAAAGGGTTATGGTGCCCTTATTATAAAGAAGGCACTGCGGTTTTACCAATAAAGAGGTATGAAACTAGTAAAGGGATATAGTATCCTTCCTTAACCAAATGGTATCCTTATAAGTAGCCTAGGGGGAAACCTTATGAGTAAATCAGCGGTAGTTATGTTAGACCTAACCAATAGAGAGGCTCTTATAAAGATAGAGGAGGCAAGCATTAATCTTCCCTTATAAACCCTTAAAATAAAGGAGTTCCTTACCTTCTGAAGGAGGCAAGCGTTAACCTTACCGAGAACTAATGAAGTAGATTAGCTTCGCTTTGTAGTTACTTTAGTTTTCTGGGTTAATTTGGTGTCCTAGTTTTTAAGCGGCTGTTTTATTGGTGTTAGAATTCTAAGCCTTTATGCTCTTGTCAAGGAGGTAGGTAGTAAGCTTATCGAGAACTCCCGATAACTTTATCTCTTAATGATCTTTGATGTCCTAGCCTTAAAGTTTCTTAAAGGGGTGTTAAGGGGGTTGGTTTACTCTATTAAGGCTCTAGAAGGGGTTTTTTCTTTTGTTAAGGTGCTTTCTGATGGGCTTTAATAAATGCTAACCTTCTTATAGCTAACCCTTTTTACTATGGCTAACCCCTTTTATTCTCTGAAGGTCCCTTATATTCTCTGATGGCTAACCCCTTCTATTTTGGGTCTGGAAAACTATATTCTGGTAATATGCTTTCCCATTGACTTGCCTTATTGACTTGGCTCATTTTGGGTTGATGTCTCTTTAAGGGGCTTACCTCCTTGCCCGATGCGGACAAGCAATTCTTCCTTAATTGCGCTTTCTTTTAATATTACTTATTTTCTACTTAATACAGTAAGAAGGGTCATACTTTATGTGAAAAAAATAATAGTAGGAATTCAAAAATTTTTATTTCAATTTACAATATATAGGGTTTTTTGTATGTAGGTTTATTCCCCTAGAGATATCCATGCTTACTTTTCCCAGGCTCTCTTTTCTCATGTCCCTTGATCTTTCCCATGCTCCCTTTCTTTTCTCATGCCCCTTGATAGGTAGTAGCGGGTTAGCTTTGGGGATTTCTCTTTTAATGTAAGTGCTCTTCTCAGGTGCTCTTTAATGAATGCTGGGGCTTTCTATTATAAATGCAAGGTGTTATCTTTGTAATGCGAGGTGTTACTTAATATTTATTCCTTCTTCACTTCATGGCTATAACTTTTATATAATATATGCCATCTTTCAATATTATACCGTGAAAAGTTAGTGTGAAGGACTGAGAAGCCCTTCGTTCCCCTTAGGGATATTTCCCTTCTTCTAGCAATAAGGCTTCTTTCCCGAGATTGTCTTCCCAGTGAGATCGCTTTCCTAGCGTTCCTAGCGAAATTGTTTGGAGTTTTTTAAGAGGTTCCCGGCTTCCAGCGAGATAGTGACTTTTTCCTATCTCCTAGTCTATCCTAAGTATATACTAATCCTAGCAAGTATAAAACTTATCGTAGCGTAAATAAGAGTAGTGGTTTGGGGTTTAACAGTATTATTTAACATATTTGAGTACTGTCTTTAATAATGTTACGTAAGAATGAAGCTTTCAAAAGTGACTTTAAGTAAGTGAGTGTTCGGATTAAGGGGTTCGGAGCTTGACACATGGATAGTGAAACTTGTGGAGTAATTACTTTATTTATCTATTCCCACCCAACTTAAGGCTATATGTCGTATTCTCCTCGCCCTCGCTTATCCTTTGCTTTTGGTGAATAAACTAGTGCTTTTCCATACACCCTTGCTTCTTCTGCCTTCACCTCCTATGATGCACGAGGCGGTGCCCCACTTATGCAACTTTTGACTCTGAAATTGGTGGTGTTAATTCAATGGGTAGTAAAACTGCTTGCTTAGCCTTGCCCGATGCGGACAAGCGACTTCGTACCTTCGCTTCCGGATCAATTGATTAAAGGTCCACTTTTGGATCTTCAGATGTATTTAGCGCTGAGCCCACGCATGGGACTGCTTCTTCATCTGGAACAGAAAGAACTAGATCTCGATCTCGGTCAAATGAATCAACAAACTCATTGGCATTAGCCCCGTAAACTGGTTATGACTCAAGCGCTTCAACTGGCTGAGGAATAGGTCCATAAGCTGCTGATTCAAGGTAAATTGGTGCTACTTTCACTCGATCAACAAAGTAAACAACTGGATCAATTGGTTCAAATGCGACTGATGCTGGTGAGTCAACCCAGGCTATTAGGTATGGAATAGGCTCTGCCACTAGTGAGATTCAATCAACTTTTGATTATAATATTAGATATAATACCATTAGAGCTGCCTTTCCCACTTAGGTGGTTCCTTTGCTTCTGGCTTTCGAACCTTGGGAGATGCTGGACGAGGTAGCGGGTCAACCGCCGGTGATACTGCTTCTCGGTCAACTGAATCCGTAACGCGGTTCACTGTTGGTGGATCTGCTTCTCATGGCACAAGCTGGGACGCTACCTTATGTACCTGTACACGAAGACATGAACCCGGAACAGGGGGGGTATGCTGCATATAATCTGGAAATATGAAAAATGTGCCGCAGCAAAGGAAAATAGAAAGGCGAGCCATCCCTTTACCTTTTCTACCCTTTCTCCTGCTTTCATCCTTTCTGTTGGTGCTTTTACCAGGTTTATATAATATGGATCCACTCCATAAAGGTAAATTATTTGATCAACGGGCTCAGGCTATATAACTCAAAGGAAAGGAAACCCACCCGATAATATAAGGACACCCACCTAAGCCTCTCGTTCCCAGCCTCTCGTAGTGTGGTATCACCCGTCCTCTTTAGGCATGGTTTAGTTACCCGTTATCTAAGCAAAAGATATCCTCGCTCATTGGAGTAACGTCTGAGTAACCCGCTTCATTAACTGCCTCTTTCCCACGCTGCTGAGATAAAGATGACTGCTTATATAAAGATGAGGAGCTATCCATGTAAACTATGCATGAGATACATTATGAACTAGGCACATCATGAGAAGTTGGACCATGCGATCACATCATCATAAATTAGTCTCAGCCCGCATCGTATAATAAGAGCAAGTACGTATTTATCCGTGAGATCTTTGCATCACATATCTTTTTTGTACAACTCAACCTGAGCTCAATCACTCACCACTTAAGTAAGCTCCATAACATCTAACCTAACCTATCTCATAAGCTTAACTATTAAAATAAGACTTGAGAAGTTAAGATAGTTATTATGTAAAAGAGCAGCAGGATTCAAAATGTTAAAGAGCAGGATTAGAAAAGAGTTTTTTGGAGTAGTTTCAATTATTAGATGAGAACCATAAGAAGGAGTATACTTATATTTAAGAATAGATGTAAAAGCATAAATATTAAGTATAGGGGATCGGATATAAGTAAAGAGGATATAGAGCAAATCTCTTACTAACTACTCACTATGATATCTCTAACAACAACAAGGAGAAATACAACCTATAACTACTGCAATCCAACAAATAGAACCTCTAAAAACATTCATATAACTGGGTAAAATACTAGATTTACCACTTAGACTACTTATAGAGGTTATCCTTCATTCATTTTCTCGTTCAATAGAATAATTATTTCTCGCTTATCAGGAAAGAGACTTAGGGATGCTTTTATACTTATTGATTAGACTGCCTTCACTCAGACCCTTGCTTAGAGGAAAGCTGGTTCGTAGCAGACACCATTGCAGGAACAGCAGCAGCAGAACTAGATCCCCATATCTCACAGTAACACACCTAACCTTCAACAACAACAGCACCAGCAGCAGGATAGATAACTTCTAACTTACACTACACCAAGTGCTTTACTACCTTGTCACCAGAAGTAGAAGAGGCATAGAACAGAATACAAACAAATACGACACCCACATAAACAACAGCATCCAACATACTTTACTCCTCAATAATGGCCTTCGAGCCCTCCACATATTTATATGAATACAACTAGCTCGGTTACATAGATACTATGAAAACCACCCAATGCCAACACTTGTGACTATCACTTATTTATTCACTTAGCACTGGATCAGCAGCCACAAACCACATAATCACACATTAGCAGGAACAGGTAATCACTCACATCAGTCCGGGTTAAACCCAGAGCTCAAATCTATGCGGAACTAACCATTTCACAATAAGAAAAGGTTCTTGTAAGAGACGCTTCCTTGAACGTAGAGAGCCTAAGCAATAAATATATCAGTAACTTAGGAACTATATTTATAAACTTGTACACTTGCACACTTAGAATAATCTACGAAAACCTACACTAACGATAAAACACCCATGGACTTCACTATTACCTGCGAAAACACCCATCATAGCACAATGGATCCTCTCATCTATTCATTATGCAGGAAAACAGCAGGCTCTTGAACTCTTTACAACCAGACCAATGACCTGAACCCATACATTTGTCTATTTTAGGATCGGGCAGGATCTATGTAACTAGGTGAAACCAGCAGCTACACCGACACTTTAGACTTTCACTTTCACTGACACCTCCTACCGAACCTATCAACAAAGGAACAACCGGCCCTATTAGTTGAACACGTCATGCCCTATTAGTTGAGCACGTCATGGTCACTTGGGTTTTGCTTTATAATTAATGAAAGGATCATTATGGAATAGAGCCACCTATAACAGTGTGTCGACCGTGGAGATTTTAACACGGTGTCGCAGCGACTCCTGGCAACCAATTTATGCAACT